>ENA-UERK01000019-UERK01000019.1-human-gut-metagenome-genome-assembly--contig:-NODE-19-length-123382-cov-15.383366_pt1 | contig 123382 bp, 99 predicted proteins | sample MGYA00242957_ERZ507957 | MGnify/ENA primary metagenome ERZ507957 (study PRJEB26167, sample SAMN06115538) | human gut metagenome | host: Homo sapiens | place: China:Heilongjiang | collected 2015-11-06...
AACAACGTAATCTTCCCTGTGGTGGATATGATTCTCGCGGTGTTGTTTTTCGTAAAACTCGGCACGGCGTATTTCGATTACCGAAAGCACGGGCAGTTCGAGTTCACCGCGCCGTGCATATTGTTTGCGTGTCTTGTGTTTACGCTCACCGCGCCGCTGTATATCTGGAAAATACTCGGATAAGGGGGTAAAGTGAAATGTTTGGATGGTTGCAATATCTTCTGCGTTCGATCGTAGACGCGATCACGGGCGGTTTTGCGAGCGCGGCGAAAGCGATTTCGGATTCTATCTGGAACGCGATGATGCGATGGCTGTATAACAGCGTTTACAGTGCTATAGCGGACTTTTTCACGATGATGGGGAATATGGGCGCGGAGATATTCGATCTCGCCTGGATAAGGGCAATCGTGCAATTGTTTACGCTGTTCGGCTGGGGTTTGTTCACGGCGGGGGCAGTTGTGGCGATTTTCGATTTAGCCGTAGAGTACCAAAGCGGAAGAGCGAATATAAAGAATACGCTGCTCAATATTTTAAAAGGCTTTTTCGCGTGTTCGTTGATAGGGCTCGTGCCGATAGAATTATACAAATTCTGCATATCGCTACAAAACACGTTTGCGGGAGAACTCACGCGGATCTTCTCGTGGCAAAGCGGAATCGATTTTTCGTCGCGTGCGACGATTGTGCTCGGGAACACGTTCGCGCCGCTGAAAGCCGCGGGCAATCTGCTTTTGAACGTGTGCCTGTTAATCGCGTTCGCGTATTGCGTGATAAAGGTATTTTTTCAGAATATAAAGCGCGGGGGAATCCTGCTTGTACAAATGTCGGTAGGCTCGCTGTATATGTTTTCCGTGCCGAGAGGGTATACGGATGGGTTTGTGCAATGGATGAAACAGGTTGCCGCGCTGTGTCTGACGGCGTTTATGCAAACGACGTTATTGTTCGCGGGGCTGATGACGTTTTCGGTGAATATGCTGCTGGGGCTTGGAATAATGCTTGCGGCGAGCGAAGTACCGAGAATAGCGCAACAGTTCGGGCTTGACAGTTCCGCGAAATTCAATATGATGAATGTTGTACACGCAACGACCACGGCGATCAATTTAAGCCGAGCCATAGCAAGGGGCGGGAAGTAATTATGAAAAGAAAAAGGTTAGTTGTTTTCGCGGCGATCAATCTTCTTCTGCTTTTCGCCGCGATTTTTTGTATGGCAAGGACTTGTAAAAACAACGAGCGAATCAACAACGTTTCCGCCGAATTTTGCTATGCCGAAACCGACGGCAAGGTAACGCTTGACTTAACGAGCGGAAAGACGGTAACGATGAGATTCGGCAGTAACGCCGTCTGCGTGTACGATTGCTATTTGTACGATAATTCCGATGCGGCGGAAATATTGCTTTTCGTAAGGCGTTACGGGCAGGAAAACGGCGTAACCTTCGCGCGGAAGAACACGGAATTACTCGGCGAGTTTACGTTGCATAAGGCGGCGTACAAAGCGGGGATACGGCGGGGAGAATCTGAAAATCTTGATTGGGATTACGGAAAAGACAGCCGCCCGCTCGTGAACGCTTTGAGCAAGACGATAGGGTATGCGGGGCTGTAAATAAACGACTTATAGCCCTGCTTTTTACGATAAACGGAGAGAAGAAAATGAAATATTTATATCCAAAGAACTTGAAATCCAAAGCGAATTTGTGGCTGTGGGGAATGAAAGATTTTGCCGTGCTGTGCGTAGCCGCGCTTGTATCGGTGCTTGCTTTAGCGGGCTTGAAAATCTACTTGCCCGCCGTGATAACGCTTTGTTACGGATTTTTAACGATTCGGAAAGACGACGCCACGGTGTTGTATTATATACGCTACGCCGCGCGGTATTTTATAACCGAGCAGCAGACGTATAAATGGGAGAAATAACGGCAAAAACGCGTATAAAACGGGCGTGAAAGGCGAAACCGCTTGACTTTAAGCGAGTAAATCGGTATAATACAGGCATAAGGAGGGCGAGACTATGACGGGAACGGAAAAGAAGAAAATGCTGGATGAAGAACGGGAACGCAGTTATGAATACGGCTTGCCCGAATACTTGCAGAACGATCTCGACGCGTACAAAGACGGCTTGAAAAACGGTTCTACGATAATGGACTGTTTGTGGGGCGAGTTGTACGGGAGCATTAATGCCGCCGAGATTGACGACGGAGCAATCACGCCCGAACATGCGGATTATTTAAGGAAGAAGTATTTATTCGGAGGCGGAAAATGATAGATTTCACGAAATGTAAGCGAATTTTAAGCCGCGCGTATAACGGGGCGAACGGCAAGAAAATCGCGGTGGAATATAACGGCGAAGAGTACATGCTGAAATTTCCGCCATCCGGGCAGGAAAAGCCGACGGAGCTTTCGTATACGAATAGTTGTATCAGCGAACATTTCGGCAGTACGATTTTTAATATGATCGGAATCGAAGCGCAGAAGACCTTGCTCGGAACGTTTACGATCGGCGGAAAAGAAAAAATCGTATGCGCGTGCAAAGATTTTACCGCAAACGGCGCAAGACTGTACGATTTTTGCTCGATAAAAAACACGGTAATCGATTCGGAACACGGCGGAACGGGAACGGAACTCGAAGACATTACGGAAACGATGGAAAAACAGCAGTTTGTTGATCCTGTAGAATTGACGGAACATTTCTGGAATGTTTTTGTGGTGGACGCGTTGCTCGGCAACTTCGACAGGCATAACGGGAATTGGGGCTTTATAGTAGAAAGCGAAACAGGAAAGGCGAAAATTGCGCCGATTTACGATTGCGGGAGTTGTTTGTTGCCGCAGGCGGATGAAAACGTAATGAAAGCCGTCCTTTCCGACGAAGAAGAGTTGGATAAGAGAATTTTCAGATTCCCTACGTCGATCATTAAACAGAACGGCAAAAAAATTAACTATTACGATTTTATGACGGGTGCGGAAAACGCCGATTGCAATGCGGCAATAGAGAGAATATATCCGCAAATCGATATAGAAAAAATCGGACGGTTTATTTATGCAACGGAAGGGATTACAGGATTGCAGAAAGAATTTTACACGAAATATATTTGCGCGAGATACGATAAAATAATTGTTCCCGCTTACGATATCGTGATGGAACAACGAAACGATTTAACTCTTAAATAATAAGGCAAAATAAGATAGAAGGCATCGCTTGACGGCGGTGCTTTTTTCGTGGGGTAAAAATATGAAAACGAAGCAGAAAAAGAAAAACGGGGCGACGGTGCAGTCGCTAATTGGGATCAAAGGCTTTACGGAATACGGACTTTTGACGATGAACGGCGAAATGCTGTTTTTTACGATTATTCCGACGAATATATCCGTATTGAGTTACGAAAGCGTAGAAAACAAAGTACGAAAACTTACGCTCGCATTGTCCGCCGTGCCGGACGTGGAGATAGCGTGCATTGATTCGGCAGAGCGATTCGACGATAACAAAACGTATCTTGAAAAGCGCGCGGAAAACGAAAGCAATCTGAAAGTAAAAAGGCTTTTGAAAAAAGACGAAGCGTTTTTGGACGGAATACAAACGGAACTCACTACGGCGCGTAAATTTTTGTTTGCGGTGCGTTGCAAGAATATGAAGCCGCCGCAGGTATTCGCTTACGCCAACACGGTGCGAAAGGTGCTATCCGAGCAAGGGTTCGACGTGCATAGAATGGGTAAAGACGAGATTAAACGCCTTATAGCCTTGTATTTTGACGCGTCGCTTACGGGCGAGAATATTCCCGACTTCGACGGCGAACAGTATTTCGATTTGGAACGCACCGAATAATCGCGCGTTTAGAGCGTGGGGCGCGTTCTGCTTGACAAACGCGAAAAAAAGCCGTATAATAGCGGTAAAAGGAGGAGAAAGCCTTATGATGAAGATGCTGATACAGCTCGACGAAGAGCGGGTGAAAAAAGACGGGAAATACAAGCTGGAAGATATGTGGCGGGTAATCGACGCGAAGTTTGATAAATACGGTTGCGAAAAAGAGCGTCAGGCGGACGGTGCGATGCTTTATATCGGCAATCCGAAGAAGGATTATTATACGTGTATTACGTTGGCTTACCTTACGCTAAAAGGGCAAAAATGGTTCGCTGAGTATTGCAGACAATGGGTGTGGTACGATAACGACGACGATGAAGAATTGCCGTACCAGGATATAAACGTACTTGCAAGGGAACGACAAGATAATCCGTTATTTGCCCGAGCGTAAGCAAGCAGAGATCAGGCAAGGAGCAATATGGAAAGGCAGAAGAGGAAAGCGATAAATTTCGATCTCGATACGAATAAGATGAAAGAGCTGAAATTATATCCGAAAGGATATAGAACGTTGGGCGCGTCGTTGAAAAAGCACGGATTCGAACATCGCCAGGGATCGGGGTATATTTCAAAAGAACGAATAGACAGCATTATGGTGGCGCGGATTATTGAATCGGTAACAAAAGAACAGGTGTGGCTTGCCGAGTGCGTAAGAAAAATAGACGTAACGGATATCGGCAGACAACACGATTTGACCGCCACCGTACGTGAGTTGTCGGAGGCGACGAACGGGCTTTCGGAAGATAATATCGAAGAGAATATTTCGCCGACGCTTACAATGTAAAAACAAAAATTAAACTTCTATCGGTTGACTTGAAAAGTAGTCAGCCGATTTTTTTATGTGTGAAAAGAGGAGAATAAAAAATGACAAAAAGAAAAATATCGCCCGAAAAGACGGAAAGGCTTGAAACGAAAAACTTTTTCGATTGCGTACTGCCGGGGATCGTCAAATTCAACGTGGATCATTATATCGTGGGCGACGGATACAGGAGCGTGTGGGCGGTAAGAGAATATCCGCCGCTTACCGAGCAGCAAGCGCTTCTTGCGCGAATCGCGGACAAAAACGGCGTAACGTTAAGGGTGTACCATAGGCTCGTGGAGGCGACGGAACAACGAAAAATCATTCAGAACGCCACGAGAAAAAACAAGATGAAATCCACCGCGGACGATATGACGGACAGCGTGGAAGCAGAAGGCAATTTGCAGGACGTTATAGACCTTTTGGCGGGTTTAAGAAAGAGCCGCGAGTGTTTACTGCATTGCGCGGTGTTTATCGAATTGAAGGCGAAATCGCTTGAAAGTTTACGCGAACTTCAAAACGAAACGCTTATGGAACTTGCGCGGGCGAAGATTACGGTCGATAGGTTGACTTTAAGGCAAAAAGAAGGGTTTCTATCTGTTCTGCCTTTCGGCGCAAATCAATTCGGAACGCTGTATGAGCGTGTATTGCCCGCAAGCTCGGCGGCGAATTTCTACCCGTTTGCGTTTTCGGGCAAAACCGACCCGAACGGGTTTTATATAGGCAGAGATAAGTACGGCACGAACGTAATCGTAGACCTCGACCGTCGCGCGGAAGATAAAACCACGAGTAACGCTTTAATTCTCGGCAACAGCGGACAAGGGAAAAGTTATTTGCTGAAATTATTGCTCACGAATATCCGCGAATCGGGCAAAAAAGTGATTTGCCTTGACCCCGAAAGTGAGTATGAAGACTTGTGCGAAAATCTCGGCGGGTGTTATATCGACTTTTTATCGGGCGAATATAAAATAAATCCGTTAGAGCCGAAAGCGTGGACGGAACTCGACGAAACGAGCAGAAAAGAAGAAAATACCGAGAACTGCCCCGAGGCGTTTAAAAAAGTAACGCGACTTTCGCAACACATCGCGTTTTTAAAAGATTTTTTCAAGGCGTATAAAGATTTCAACGACAGGCAAATCGACACGATAGAAATTCTTTTAACGAAGCTTTACGATAAATTCGGCATAACGGATCAGACGGACTATACGCAGAAAAACGCGAAAGATTATCCCACGATGTCGGACTTTTACTCGCTTTGCGAAGAGGAATATATCTTGTATGATAAAGGAAAGAAATACTTGTATTCTGAAGAAACGTTGCAAGAGGTGTGCCTTGGAATACACTCTATGTGCGTTGGCGCGGAAAGTAAGTATTTCGACGGGCATACGAATATTACTGCGGGCGATTTTTTGTGTTTCGGCGTGAAAGGGCTGATGGACTCTAACCGCAGGCTGAAAGACGCTATGCTGTTTAATATTCTGTCGTATATGTCGAACAGGTTGCTCGGCGATGGGAATACGGCGGCAAGCATAGACGAATTGTATTTATTTTTAACAAATATGACGGCGATAGAGTATATCCGAAACGCCATGAAGAGAGTAAGAAAAAAGGACTCGTCGGTGATACTCGCGAGTCAGAATATAGAAGACTTCCTTTTGCCTTCGATCCGTGAATTTACGAAACCGCTGTTTTCTATTCCTACGCATCAATTTCTGTTCAACGCAGGACAGGTCAATCCGAAAGAGTATATGGACGCGTTGCAGATAGAGCCGAGCGAATTCGAACTTATACGCTATCCCGAACGCGGAACGTGTTTGTATCGTTGCGGGAACGAGAGATACTTGCTCGAAGTCATCGCGCCCGGATATAAGGCGGAACTGTTCGGCAGCGGAGGCGGAAGATAATGGCGGTACCGATAATCCCGATACTCAAAAAAATAGGAACGGCGGTGCTGTCGAATAAAAAAGGACGGAAAGTGGTCGGCGGAATTATCCTTGGAAGTCTGGTGCTTTTAATGACGCCCGCGGCGGTGGTGCTCGGGATATTTTCCGGGAGTATGGATATAAACACGGACGGCGTACAGACGATTGTAAAAGACAGGCAGGAAACGGAAGAAAAACGTTACGCCGAGATAGAACAGGCGATGACGGAGGCGGGATACGGCGAAATAAAGATACGGGAAGCGCAGGCGGTATATTCGTTTGCGCTTTTCAATCTTTCGGGCGACGACGTTGCGGAAAAACTAACGGAATGTTTTTCTGCGGAAACGGACGAAGAACTCGCAGAGAAGATAAACGGCGCGTTTTATACGGCGTTTTCGGTTGACGAAATCTCGGCGATTCTCGAAAGCGTGAGAGAAGAATACGGGTAAGGCAATAAAAAATCTTTACTGTTTTTCTTTAATCCGGCGTAAAATCTTTACTTTTTATTGATAATATGCTATAATAAGTAAAGAAAAAGGAGACTTAACTATGATATCGTATGACGGATTAACGCGCTTGCTTAAACAAAACGGCTTAAAAAAATCCGAGTTGACAGAAAAAATCGGCATATCTTCACGAACGATAGCGAAAATATCGAAAGGCGAAATAATCGCGGATAACGTAATTTTACGTTTATGCGAATTTTTCGGCTGTAAAAAAGAAGACTTGTTCGAGGAAGTCAGCGACAATAAAGTGTTGCAGATTTTGCGGGAAGAAAAAAACGCAAAAATCAGCGGCGGCTTGTATCACGAAACGCAAGTGCGACTGACGTATAATTCAAACCGCATCGAGGGCAGTAAACTTTCCGAGGATCAGACTCGACTTATTTTCGAAACGAATACGATCGGCGCGGAAGAGGGATTACCCGTGGATGATATTATCGAAACGGCAAACCATTTTCGCGCAATCGACTATGTGATCGACTGCGCCGAAGAACCGTTGACAGAAGAAATCGTTAAAAAGCTGCACAAAATACTGAAAACGGGTACGAAAGATTCTTACCTGCCGTGGTTTAACGTTGGCGAGTATAAACAAAGAGCAAACGTAGTGGGCGGAAACGAAACAACGCCGCCTTCGAAAGTCGCTGCGGCGATAAAAAAATTGCTTGCCGAATACAATAAAAAAGAGGTTACGATAAACGATATCATAGAATTTCACTACAATTTTGAAAAAATTCATCCGTTTCAGGACGGAAACGGCAGAGTGGGAAGGTTGATTTGTTTCAAAGAATGCTTGCGGTTTAATATCGTGCCGTTTATTATCGAGGACAGCAAGAAAGCATTTTATTATCGCGGTTTAAAGGAATGGAAGTCGGAAAAAGGCTACTTGACGGACACTTGCCTGGACGGACAAGATCATTACAAAGCGTTGCTTGATTATTTCGAAAAACAATAATTTCGACTTAGAGTATGGTTTTTATTCTTTGCTTTTCGCGATTTACCCTACAATCTTTCTTAAAAAATAGGTTAAAATAGGTTAAATGCAGATAATGGGGGAAAAACGCATCATATCAAGGCGTAAATGAAAGCTCGATATGTAAAATTTTATAAACAAACAGCAAAACGTCGTGTGTAAACGCGGCGTTTTTTCTATGCAAAAACTAAGGAGAGACGGGTATGAAAATCAATGCCGTTTTACGGTGCAAAGAATCGGAAATAAAGCCTCGCGCATACGAGGTGTCGGACGTGATAACGCTTTCGGATGCGGAATACAGGAGTGTGCTGAAAGAGCCGTTGAAAGACAGAGAATATCTGAAAGGGCGAACGGGGCAAGAGTCCTGCGTGTTGCTTCTTTCAAAAACGGGCAACGACGGAATTCTCGTAGATACGCAAGGGTATGACTATCCGAGATACTCGGCGTTTATACCGAACGCGAAAGATATAATAAACTCTTTCGTGCAAACGCTTGCGAACTACGCGGTGTCGGAAGGAATGCAAAACTCGGAGGACGGTATTTGGGGCGTAAGTAACGATGAACTGTATTATCATTTCGGCGCAAACGTAAAGAAAAATAATGCATTCGGGAAAATGCTGACGAAAGAGTTACAACGGCGACGCGAGATAGTAAGCGCAGAAGTTGTCGATGACGGTATCGAATACGAGGTAAAGCGCGAATACTGCGAAAACTTAAGAGAAGAGGAGTATGAAGACGAGCAGGAATGTACGGATATGCGAACGGCGGAAGATCTTGCGGAACAGGCGGAATATGCGGCGAACGCGCCGAAATGCTGTTCGGAAAAAGAGCGGGCGTTGAATGTGCTCGGAATGCTCGGCTCGAATATAGCCGACGAAGATATCTATCACGACGAGAGTGAACACGACGAAGTGGCGGAGAAATGCCATTCGCTTGACATGAGTATGCAGTAAAAGTCGTTTCCTATTTGGTTGCAGGAATAAGCGAAGGGGTTGCAGAAGCACCCCTTCGCGTTTTACTGCGGACGGCAACGCCGACCGCATAAGGGATTTTGAGAAAAACGGGCAAGGGGTTGCAAAATAAGACAAATTCAGAGAACAGAGTCGGGTATTACAAAACACGGCGAAATGAAAAGAAAAAGCAAGGCGTTGCAGGGTGCAAAGGAGGGAAAAACTATGTCCGAGCCGAAAGATAAAAGAAAATTCGCGCTGTGGGTACGCAAAGAAACGATGGCGAAAGTAGAAAAATTATACCGCACGGAAAACGTGAAAAGTCGCTCGGAATTTATAGAAAAAGCGATCAATTTCTATTGCGGCTATCTTACGGCAAACGACGGCAAAGAATACTTCCCGCAAGTGATCGTTACTACCTTGCAAGGCACGCTCGGCGCATTTGAAAATCGCATGGCAAGTCTGCTGTTCAAAATGGCGGTGGAACTTTCAATGTCGCTCCACATTACGGCGGCGAACAGCGAAATCGACGAAGAAACGCTTGTAAAACTTCGCGGACTTTGCGTGAACGAAGTAAAGCGTATTCGCGGCGCGGTGTCGTTTGACGACGCGTATAAATTTCAGAAAGGGTAATGGCAAGGCTGATTGTAAAGTGGCGGTATATCAAGCCCGGCGCGCCCAAGCAAGGCGAGCATTACGTCGACTATATCGCAACGCGCGAGGGTGTGGAAATCGAGAGCGAAAAGTGGAAAGACGAACCCGCCACGAAAGAACAGGAAAAGTTAGTTAATCGGCTTATAGCCGACTTTCCCGATTGTAAAGACAGTTTTGAGTATCAGGATTATTTGTCGGCAAAGACGAAGTACACCGCGACGGAATTTATAGACAAGGCGATAGAAGAAAACGTGGATCGGATAGGCAAGAAAGAAAACTATATCGGATATATAGCGATGCGCCCGCGCGTTGAGAAGTCGGGCGCGCACGGGCTGATTTCTTATACGGACGAGCCTATAAAACTATCCAAAGTGGCGAAAGAAGTCGGCAATCACGACGGCATTGTTTGGACGACGATAATCTCATTAAGACGCGAGGATGCGGAAAAACTCGGCTATGATAATTTGCCTGCTTGGAAAACGCTTTTGCGGGCGAAATCGCAGGATCTTGCCAACGCTATGGGTGTGCCTATAACGGATATGAAATGGTATGCGGCGTTTCATAACGAGAGCGGTCATCCGCACGTCCATCTCGTTTCGTATTCGACGGGCAAAGAACCGTATATGACGAGGCAAGGACTTGAAAATTTAAAAGCCGCCTACGCGCACGAGATATTTAAAAACGATTTATATGAGATTTACGAAAAGCAGACGGAATACCGCGATGAACTGCGAGTCGAGAGTAAAGAAAAAATAGCGGAGATTATTCGTGAGATAAACGGCAAGAAATACGAAAACGAAACGATTGAACTAATGCTTAAAACGCTTGCAGAGAAGTTGCAGAAGCACAAAGGCAAGAAAGTTTACGGATATCTTCCGAAAGATGTCAAAAACCTTGTTAACGGTGTTATAGACGAACTTATGAGGGATAGCGACTTGCAAAAACTTTACGAATTGTGGTACGAGCAGCGCGAAAACGTATTGAAAACGTATAGGGATAAAATGCCCGCAAGGTTGCCGCTTTCTGCCAACGAAGAATTCAAATCTGTACGGAATGCGGTAATCGCCGAAGCGATGAATTTATCGTTTTCGGAAACGCCCGTGATAGACGAAACACTCGCCGAACCGACGGATAAGGAAATAGAAAAAAGCGAGAAAAAGCCGAGAAAAGACTATAAAACAGCGTGGCAGTTCTACGACTGGGCAAAGGCTTGCACGGATAAAAACGGCGAAGAATACAACCCCGAATTTGCTGTGAAATTATTTACGGAAGCGGCAAACGGCGGCATTGCCGTGGCGAAATATAAACTCGGCAAAATGCTTTTAAATGGCGACGGCGTGGAGAAAGATATACCGAAAGCGATCGAATGGTTGAAACAGGCGGCTATGGAAGAAAACGAGTTTGCAGAATACGCGCTTGGCAGACTTTATCTGAAAGGTGAAGAAGTGGAAAAAGATTTACCGCTTGCAATGGCATATCTCCGCTCTGCGGCGGCAAAGGGTAACGAGTACGCGGCGGAACTCATCAGGCAGAAAGAGTTGTTTGATAAACAAAGCATAAGTCTTTGTATAAGCCGTTTATTCAAATATTTATGCGGAGTATTGCAAGAGAAAACGGAAGCGATTCGCGCGAACTCGGCGAACGAGCAACGTTGCACGGTGCAGATCAATCTGAAAAAGCGCGAAAACGGAAATTACGAAATGCGCGTTTTAGCGGGCGCGGAGGGAAAAATCGCCGAAGAAATCGTAACCTACGGCGCGGAGAGCGGCAAAGAGCCCGACGGCGTTTCTGCGGACGGGTATCTCGCTTTTTGCGGGCAGAACGTAAAAGCAGACGTTACTTCTTTTACGATAGAATCGAACGGAAAAACGACGTTCGAAAGCGCGTTCACACACGACGAACTTGCCTATCCCGACGAATCGCAGAACGGAAAAATCTGGACGATCAGCGGCAGATACGGCGAAAACGCGGTGTATTGCGGCGCGGCAAATCGCGTAGGGCTTTCCGCCGGGCGGGGGTTGCGGTCGAATACCGCCGTAGAAGCGAATACCGAAACGGAAAAGACGTTTGAATTATCGTTTAAATGGTATTATTCCGCAGCGGAAACGCCGCAAAACAGCTATGTCGGCGTGCGTTTCGGGTGCGACAAGAGCGAAAATTTTGCGGGGATCGGCAAAAAGGACGGCAAGACCGTGCTTGTATGGTACGCGAAATCGGAAATCCGCGCGTTCGTGCCGCTTTCCGCCGAAGCCGTAGCCGAAGGCGAAAATACGCTTTTGTTTCGCGGAAAATTCGGCGAAAAACTCGAAATCGAAGCCAACGGCGTAACGCACGAATTTGATAATTTCGATACGACCGGTAATTTTGCGCTGAGCCTTTATCGCACGGGCGAAACGGGCAACGAAGCGGCGGGCGATACGGCGAAAATAGAAATCGACGACGCGCTTTTCGTGCGGTACGTAAGCAGAAATTCGAAAGCGGAATCGGTGAGCAACGATTTTTCGGGCGTGAAGATTTCGGAAATAGAAGCTTCCGACGGCATACTTTCCGTGAAGGAATATTATATCAATCGTTCGGCGTATTACGTGGGCGCGGAAGTCAATCTGCCGCTTGTGTACGCGGAAGGGAAAAAGGGCAGTCTTTTATTCGGCGAATGTAAAAATTACGGCTATTTCGCTCCGAAAAAAGAGTATTCCGAATGGATTATGCGCTTCGATTTGCGGGTAACGGACGAAAGAAACGTGAAGCAGAATCCGGACGGCTCGTTCGATTTGCCGAAGCTGAAATCGGGCGCGATGCTCGGCGTGAGTTTCGGCAAGGAATACGCGGCGCAAAGCGCAACGGAAACGGACGGAATTTTCTTTTACAACTGGTACAACCCCGATTTTACCGAGGGCAAACAAACGTACACGGGCGCGGATGGGCAAGTTTATTGCGGCACGTATCTCGCTGCGAGCGATACGGAAAAATCTTCGTGGAAATTCGGAAACGCGCCGATTTCTTACGATCTCTGGGGCGATAAATCGGCTGTTTATAACATAATGGTGATTGCGGAAAATTCCACGGCGAAGCTGTATATGAAGCGCGCCGACGAAAGCGCTGAAAAAATGTCGTCGCCGATTTTCACGGTAACGGGCGTAAATACGTGCGGCTATGCGGCGATCGTTGGCTTGAATTCGGCAAGTTTCAGAATTTCGAATTATTCTGTTACGAATATATCGCCGTATCGCGGGAGGAGCGGAAAATGAAAACGATACGAAAATTCGGTTGTATATCGGCGGCGCTTTCGGCGATTACCGCGCTTGCGTGCGGTGCGTTTTTCCTGTTTTTCTCGTTCGGCGGCGTGAAAAATAAAGCGTTTGCCGAAGATAACGCGTTGCCGCCCGCGGAACTGATCGTTGATTTTCAAAGCGACGAAATTGCGGCGGAAGTAAGCGGTAACGTAACGATTACAGGCGGCAAAGCCGTGCTGAAACAGGGCGGCGCGGTGGCGGCGAAAGAAAAATTTTTCTCATTTCGCCTGTACGTAAGCGCGAAAATTGCGGGCGAAATGAAAATATCGTTTGGCAACGCGGCGTTGATTTGCGGCGAAAACGGTTTTTCGGCGCAGGGTGCGGCGCAAACGTTTCACGAAAAGCGCGCGCTTTCGGGCGACGTGCTGATTGCGCTTACCGTTTCAAACGGAAGAATCGAAGCCGGCGTAAGAAGAAACGACGAGCCGCAGGAAAGATTGTACGAAACCGCTTTCAAAGCCGTGCTTACGGAAGAAAGGACGAACGCGGTTGCGCCGTCGTTTTCGGCGGAAAACGGAACGGCGGAAATAAGTTATTTCGAAATTTTTTCGCTGGAAACTTCCGTTCCTACGGAAAGCGAAGATTACGATCCGTCGCACGATTCTTCCGCGTTTGCCGAAAAGCCCGTGAAAGAAGAAAAGAAAAAAGGCTGTTCGGGCATATTGAATCACGGCGGCACGCTTGCGTCGATCGCGGCGGTTGCCGCGGCTGGCGTAGTTGCGGCGGCGCGCGGCGAAAGCAAAAGGCAAAAGAATAAAAACGGGGGCAAAAAATGAAAAAACTGATTTCGAAAATTGTTTCCGCGGTTTTATGCGGCGCGATCTTCTTCGGGGTATCGGCGGCGGCAGGTTGCAAAAAACAGCCCGAATATGCAGCCGAACAGGATAAATATCTTTTCGGAATGTGCGAGCTGACTTCCGAAACGATGCCTTCTGCTGTGGATAGCGGCGTAACGAACGAATGGACGGCGAAAAAAATGGGCGAACTCGGCGTGAAAACGGCGCGGGTGTGGATGCACCATACGAATATCCTGTACCGCGCGGAAAAGTCCGACGAACTGTATTTAAATAAAAACGTAGCCGAAAAATACCACAATTATCTTTCCGCGCTGAAAGCGGCGGGCGTAGAGCGTATTCTGGCAATGAGCCACACGTTCATTCATCCTTACGGGTACGTGGGCGACGAAACTTCCGTGCCTGATCCGTACGACGACGGAGAAACGTATCTGCGATTTTTAAAAATGTACGAAAAGGCGTATGCGCTGATCGCCGAAGAATTTCCCGAAATCGGCTTTTTCGAACCCGGCAACGAGTGGGACGACGAAGAACAGGGCATATATCTTCACCGCGCAGGCTGGTCGGGCAAAGGCGACGGCGCAAACACATATTCCGCAAAAGAAGCGGGCTATATCGCCGCCGATATGTGCTACTATGCGAATAAAGGCGTAAAATCGAAGAATCCGCAGGCGAAAATCGTATCTCCCGGCACAACGTATATGGAATCGGGAAAAACGTTTCTCGAAGCGATGTATTCTTCGGTGCAAGAACGGCGGCATCCCACAGGCGAAGAGTACGCGAATACGAATTACAACGATTACTGGCAGATCGTGGCGTGGCATCCATATCTTCAACCCGCGTTGGAAAAAGACGAGGACGAAGCCGCAATCGAAGAGTGGACGAAGTACAATCTCGGCTGGCACGATATTCTCGTGAAATACGGCGACGGCGAAAAAACAATGTGGGCAACGGAAGTGGGCTTCACCGACGATCGGTATAAAGGCTCGGGAGGGCAGGAAACCATCGCGCAGAGAATGAAAATGATGCTCGATTCGGTAAAGCAAAATATGCCGTGGGTAGAAACGTTTTTCTATTTTCGGCTTGCCACGTGCGAAGAATATTTGATTTCTTCGTACGAAAACGGGTTCGGACTTTTTTATTCGCCGAATCACGCCGATACGGCGAAGCAAAGCGCGCCGAAACCCATTGCAAAAATGCTGTACGCCTATTTTAACGGAAAAGAATCCACGGAAACCACGTTTACGCGTTGATTTTATAAAAAGTTCGGAACAAATATTTTTCAGGAGGATTTAAGATGAGAGAACGAGCAAGAAAAAACGTGTACGAAAAGCCTTCTGTTTCCGTTCGTTTCGTTTTGAAAGAAAGCGAAATCATACGGACTTCGGATTGGTACGAACAGACGGCGGACGATATCTTTGTGAAAGATAGTTTACCGCAGGCAAAAAATTTTTAACGGGAGGAAAGTGAAATGAAAATCAGAAAGAAAAATGCATTGATTGCGGCAACGGCGGCATTTGTCGTAGCGTTCGCAGCCGGCGGCGCGGCGATGAAAGTAAACGTAAACGCCGACGAAGCGGAAAGTGAAATTCTTACGATCCGTCAGGGTGCAAGCGTGAGAATTTCGGAAAACTACGCGCAGAACGGCATCCGCTACGAGCTGAATATGCAAAAAAGCGACTACGAAGATTTGAAAGAATCGAATCCGAACGTCGTTTTCGGTATGTTCATCGCACCCGTTGATTACGAAACGCTTTCCGCGCCGCTCACCGAAGAAAATCTTACGGGCGAAAATGCGAAGTACGGCTGGGCGGAAAAGCTTGAAGACGGTACTTACGGAAAATATACGGGCACGAAAACGCAGATCATCAACCTTGTTACCGATGAAATGGGCGAAAAAGACGGCGCGATGGTGTGGTACGCTTCGCTTGTCAATCTTTTGCACGGCGAAAACGGCGGCACCGATAACAGAAACCGCGAATTTATCGGCATAGGGTATATGAAAGCAGGAGACGTGTATACGTTTGCGGCAAGAAACGACAATGTGCGTTCGATGACTTACGTAGCTCAGCAGGCTCGCGAAAAAGATACGAAACTTACCGAAACTCAGAAAACGGCGTTGTACGAAAATTACATCAAAGATTTCGTAAACACCGACGTTTCGTATACCGTGAATTACGTGTACGACAACGGTCTTGAGAAAACCGCAAAAACAATAACGCAGACGGCGAAACTCGACAGCGAAATCGTAATCACGCCCGAAGAAAGCGTCGCGCAGGACGGCTTTGTCTATTCAACGGCGGAAACGCAATTAAAGTCCACGGCGTATGCGAACGGAAAAACGCAATTCACCGTAAATTATAAACAATCGCCCGAATACGAAATCGATTTTAAAAACGCGGCGGTGGAAGGTAACAAAATCACGGGCGAGAATTTTATCGCGGAAAGCACCGGCACGAACGTCAGCACGCTCGCCTCATCGGAAAACGGCTTGAAAGTGAGCGGATCTACGGCATGGCAAGGCGTGAATTTCAGATTTTCCGCTTCTTTGTTAAAGCCGGAAACAAAGTACAACGTGCGGCTTTCCATCAAAGGAAACGGCGGCAAAGCGTATCTCGGCGTGAATTATTATAACGCCGAGGGCAAATCTTACGATACCAGCTACGATAATGCGGGTAATGCAACGCCCTTGTATCGAACGGAATTCTCAAACGGCGGTAACTTCTGGTCGCCGTCGGCAGACGGCACGGAAATGATCGCGGAATTCGTAACGCCGCACGTGCGTTTTTCCGAACTCGTGGTATACGTAGCTTCCACCGGAAGCGCGGCGTATGCGTATGAAATTCCGTCTGTCGAGATTTTCGAACGCGGCGAAAACAGCGATTATGGTTTAATGATCACCGCAAATGAAAACGGAAAAAACGTTCCGTTCGGCTGGCTCGGCGCGGCGAAAGGCGTAGTCGGCGCAACGTATGATTTGTCTGCGGATCAGGGAAATCTCGCGGGTGCTGTTACGTGGACTTCTTCCGATGAAAGCGTAGCCACGGTAGATAACGGCAGAGTAACGTTTAAAAAGGCGGGCAAGGCAGAAATTAAAGCCGCGCTTGGCGATCACGCCGATTACGCCAACTTTACGGTGTACGATGCAGGCGGCAATTATTCCGTTACGTCGGGTAACGCGAAACTCATTTACGACGCGGAAAATCCTGCGGATTTCGTGCTTGACGTTGCCGAAGGAAAGAATTTTAAAGTATTGCAGATTTCCGATCCGCAGGTAGCGGATATGAGCCAGATAAGAAGCGGCAGAGAAGTAAACGGCGGCTTGCAACTGCTTTGGGCGGACAGAGATTTTTCCGTGTACGCCAAGCTGAAAAAGACGATCGAAGAAACGCAACCCGATCTTATCTTGCTTGCGGGCGATATCATCTACGGCGAGTTCGACGATAACGGCGAAATGGCGAAAGAATTGATTTCGTTCTTCGAAGAGAGAAAGATTTTCTATGCGCCCGTATTCGGCAATCACGATAACGAATCGGCGCAAGGCACTTCGTGGCAGGTAAGGCAGTATCTCAATTCCGAATATTGTCTGTTTGCCCGCGGCACGGTTACGGGAAATTGCAACTATACGATTTCTGTGAAACAGGGCGAAAAGTGGCTTAGCAATATTTATATGCTCGATACCAACGGCTGTATTTACAATACGGCGAAAGCTTCCGATAATCTCCCGCAGGGGTTGTACGATTCCACGGTAAACGATATGATCGCAAAAGACGAGGCGATTTCCGCTTACCAGAGCAATGCGGCAACTTCCGATATGGCTTGTATGCACATTCCCGTGGCGAATTTCTATAACGTTCTCACGAAATACGGCTTCGGCGAAGGCAATCTCGACGTAAATCTTGCCGACAACGCTACGGCGAAAGCAAACGGCGATTTCGGACACGTGAAAGCGGAAAAAAATTCCGTGAATCTCGTCAGCGACAAATACCGCGCGTACAATATCGGCGAAATTTTCGGACGGATCGGCGTGAAAAACGCGCTTGCGGGGCATTGCCATTTCACCAACACTTCCGCGGTTGCCGATAACGGCGTAAGATACACGTTCGGCTTGAAAGCGGGACTGATTCCCGAAGCCACCGCAGGCGAAACGGGCGGCACAACGTTTACGTTCGGCGAAAACGGATTCACCGCCGCGCCTTACTACGATAATTATGCAAACAATACGCTTACGGGCGTTAAAGAAACAACAAATATCATCGCCTACGGCGAAACGGAAAACGGCTATCGCGTGGCGTACGGTAATAAGGATAATTGGGCGTTTATCCGCTTTAAAACGGCATACACCTTGAAAGCCGGCGCAAATTATACCCTTTCCGTGAAGTTGCGCGTGAATACTCTGAATAATACCGCGTTGACGAATCTGAATATCGACGATAACTACAATAACGAGAAGTTTTTGAATAACTGGACGGAAATAGGTGAAACGAACGGCAAAAAAGAGTATACAATCAAACGTAACTTCCAGGCTACGGCGGACGGCGATTTCTTATTGCGCCTTGCCTGCTCACACGCGGCTGAATACTACTCTTACAATGTTGAGCTTTTCGACGTTACGTTGGAAGAAAAAGATTATTCGAACAATACGCTCACGGGCTTGAACGGAAACACGGGTTGTGTAAACGAACAGACGAAAGGCGGATGGAATGTTTCCTGGCAAGGGACGGGCGAATGGACGGAAATCGGCTTCACCACGAAATATAGCATAACAAAAGGCGAAACTTATGTGGTGAAAGCGAAGTTGCGCGTAAACTCTTTGGTAACGGCAGCAATCACGAATATGTATCTCGATTCGGGCGTTGTTTCGGGCGGCGGCAATAATTGCGGTTTTGATTTAACGAACGCTTGGACGTATAATGAAGCCGAAGGCGTTTACGTGCTTGAAAAATCGTTCACGGCTACAAACGATACAGATTTCGTGTTGCGTCTTGCCTGCAACTATCACGGGGAATATTCGTTCGACGTAGAACTTTTCGACGTTGCTTTAGCGCAACCGCCTTTTGTAAGCGTAGTAGACAATACTCTTGTTGGAAAAATTACCGAAGACGGTGCGCAATATTCTATGGCGAATGAAGGCGGCTGGGCAACTTGCACCGCAACAACGAGATTTTCGCTTACGGAAGGGAAACGATATACCGTTTCTTTCCTTGTGTCCGAAATCAGCGATGCAAGCAAAATCGGTAATATTTATTTTAGCAGTACGCTCGGTAAAATTGATAATACGTGTATAACGACAGGCACGAAAAACGAAAACGGCGGTTATGTTTGTTCCGTTACGTTTACGGTTGAATCTTCGGGCGTTTTAGACTGGCGGTTTGCCGTGAATACAAAAGCGGCAGGGCTGACTTTCACCGTTTCCGATTTCACGGTTACGGAAGCGGCGAAAGCGTAAAGAACAATCGTTTGTCGGGGCGTCCCGTTGCGGCGGGATACCCCGATAAAGCGTAAAAAAACAATGATAAACGATTATAAAACGTTAATAGAAAATTATATTTTTTCCAAAATTTCACGCGTGCTGAAACAGCCGTACAAGGCAATTCAGTATCCGTTTATCGATCCCGGGGAGGGCTACGAAGGCAATCTTTGGGACTGGGATTCGTATTTCACTGCCCGCGCGCTGTTAATGCTCGATAAAAAATACGGCGAAAACCGTATGGCGGCGGCAGGCGTGCCGTTGAAGAAAGCGGAAGCGCACGCGAAAGGGTGCGCGCTGAATTTTTTATCGTGCGAGTGCGCCGACGGGTACGTGCCTGTGATGATGACGGGCGACGGCGATTTCTGCGACTTTTTTGTACGCGAACATCTGCACGGCGAAAAAGTCAATCAGATGAAGCCGTTTTTGTGTCAGGCAATTCTGAACGCCTGCGAATTTTTGGGCGATTTCTCGTGGTTCGATAAAGAAAAAGCGTTGAAATATCTCGAATATTACGAAGCGAATCAGCGCGACGAAAAAACGGGTCTGTTTTTCTGGCAGGACGATATTATGATCGGCATAGACAACAACCCCACGGTGTTTTTTCGTCCGCCCCGCACCTGCGCCGATATTTATCTGAATACGTTTATGGCGCTGGAATACGAAGCGTTGCAAAAGGTATTTGCGGCGGCGGGCGACGCTCGGGCGGCGGATCTGAAAACGCGCGCGGAACAGCTGAAAAGCGCGATTAACGAATATTTATGGGACGAGCGCGACGGCATTTATTACAGCGGCGATCTTTCGTACCATAAAACCACGCTGAAAGCGGGCAATTTCACGTTTCACGAAAATCTTGCGCCCACGTGGAAAATTATGCCGATGCGCGTTGTATTCTGGGGGTGTTTTCTGCCGCTGTACGCGGGCATTGCCGATAACGAAAAAGCCGAAAAATGTATAGCGCGCCTGCGCGATGAAACGGTGTTTTCCAAATACGGCATACGCACGCTTGCTTCGAACGAGCCGATGTATAATCTCGAAAAAACAAGCAATCCGTCGAACTGGCTCGGCGCGATTTGGGGTATATCGAATTATTGCGTATGGAAAGGCCTGAAGCGGTACGGCGAAGAAGAAATCGCGAAAAAATTGCAGAAAGCCACGATTGAATTATACGGCAAAAATCTGAAAAAATACGGGGATTTTTTTGAAAGCTATCAGCCGGACAGCGGCGAGCCGAATTTAAATCCGGGTTTTTTAAGCTGGAATTTATTGATTGCGGAAATGTTAGCCGAATAAAAATAGATTATCATCGGCCACGAAAAGAACAAAAAAGGACGTAAAAATGAAAGAAATAAAAGCAGTGTGGGCGAAAGGGCGCGCGGAAGAAATCAATCGCACGTTTGCGTTCGCGCTCGATCTGAAAAAGCATGTAAAGGGCGAAATTCGTCTTTCGGCGGCGTCTTGCTATAAGTTGTATGCGGACGGAAAATTGCTCGGCTTCGGTCCGAATCGCGCGGCGCACCGGTATTGCCGTTTCGCCGCCTACGCGTTCGAAGCGCGGCACATCGTAGTGGAAGTGCTTAGTATCTACGTGCAGAATTTCTGTTGGGTGAAGCAGAAGCCGTTTTTCGCCTGCGAAGTGAAAACGGCGGAAGGCAACGCTTTTTCCGCCGAAGATTTCGCGTGTTTCGAACTTACGGACAGGGTGCAGAAAGTGCAAAGGTATTCGTTTCAGCGCGGCTTTGCGGAAGTATACGAGCTTTCCGCCGATCACCGTGCACTGTATGCCGGCGAGCCGGAAAAAACGCCGTATCCGCGCTGTGAAACGGAAAAAGCGGCATTGCCGGAAGTTTTGCCCACGTACACAAAAAACCCGCTTCTCGAAGAAGTTTTTGCGCGCACGATAGATTGCGGCGCGGCAAACGCAAACGAAGATCTTCCCGTGTGGACGCACCGTTCGCAAACACAGGTAGGCACATTGCTCGAAGGATTTCTGCGCCCCGATTGGCAGGCGTTTCCTACGGACGAAGTCAGCCGTTTCGAATTTATTTCGGGCGCGGCGGTCGGCGAATACCGCTACGAAACGGTAGATTTTTCGCGTATCTTTACGGGGTTCACCGAGCTTGAAATCGAAGCGAAAAACGCGGGCGAAGTGTACGTGGCGTTCGATGAAATTCTCACGGACGAAAGCCGAAAGATTTTAAACCCGTTCCGCGGCGAAACGGCAAACGTTTTTAAATGGCGGCTGAAAAACGCGGGGCAATTTTCGGTGTCGTCGTTCGAGCCGTATGCCTGCCGTTACGCGCGGATCATCGCAACGCCGGGCATTTCGGCAAAAATCAAAATCCGCACTTACGAAAACCCTGAAGCGAAGAAATTTAAGTTTTCCTGCGCGGATCAGAGAGCGGAACAGATCATGGAAGCGGCGCGGAATACGTTCGCGCAAAACGCCGTGGATCTTCTTTCGGATTGCCCCTCGCGCGAGCGCGCCGGGTGGCTTTCGGACAGCTATTTTTCGTCGGTGGCGGAATGGATTTTCACGGGCGAAAACAAAGTGGAACGCGCGTTTTTGGAAAATTTCGTGTATGCGGATAAAAGCGGCTTGCCCGAAGGAATGATTCCGCGCTGCTATCCTGCCGATTATTACGAAAAGGACGGTTACATACCCAACTGGGCAATGTGGTATATTCTCGAACTTAACAAATATTTCAGGCGATACGGCCGCGATGAAATCATCGAAAAATCGAAAGAGAACGTAGAAGGACTTTTGCGATATTTTGCGGCGTATGAAAACGAATACGGCGTGCTTGAAAATCTTCGCGGCTGGGTGTTCGTGGAATGGAGCGCGGCAAACGAAAAATCGCATATCCGCGGCGTGAACGTGCCGTCGAACGCGTGCTATTTCGCAATGTTGCTTGCCGCCGAAGAAATTTGTGGAATCAAGGGCTTGAAAGAGCGCGCGGAAAGAGTGCGGGAATATCTGCTTGCGCACGCATACCGCGGCGGATTTTTCGTGGATAATCTCACGAGAAACGCGTTGGGAAAGCTCGAACCCACCGAAAATTATACGGAAACCTGCCAGTATTATATGTTTTTCTTCCGCGTGGCGGATAAAACGACGAATAAGGAATTGTTTTACAAAATGTTAAACGAATACGGCAAGGGGCATAGGCACGGCGAAGAAGAAAAGTTAGCCGAAGCAAACATGATTTACGGGGTGTATATGCGGCTCGAACTGCTGATGCGGGAAGGGCGCAGAGAAGAGCTGTACGAAGAATGTATAAAATATTTTTATGAAATGACGAAGAAAACGGGAACGTTGTGGGAACACAACGGCGCATGCGCGAGCTGCGATCACGGCTTTGCATCATACGTAGCGAAATTTCTGATTTACGCGCTCACGGGATATGACGTCGTAAGCGAGCAAAAAGCCGAAAATGTTGATCAAGCTGCACCCCTGAAAGGAATCGGCATTGCTTGTGAAATAACTTTTCCTTCGGATAAAAAACTTAGCGTATAACGGCTATATTTGTTAAGTTTGTATTTTAGAAACGGTAAAGTATTCGTTCCGACAAAGATGTGTATCCGAGGAAGGGAAAAAAGATGATGCCGAATGGAAAGCAAAGCGAACGGCGCAAGAAGAATCACGCTCTAAATCGAAGTTAAAAAAAGACTTAAATAAAAAGGAAAAGAAAAACGAAGTAACGGCATAATCAAACAAAGCGAGGGCAGACGAAAAAAATTTTTTCGTCTGCCCTGAATTTTAGCGGTTATAAATCGGATAGAAAAAGAAATAATCCGAACGATTTTCTTATTGAAAAAAAAGTTCGAATTATCACAATCTGTATCGCGCCGCCGAAAAAGATATCGTTCTTTCAGCGAAGAATTAATCGCAAACTGACAGTTTGTTGCCTTCGAACTGTTCTATTAACCATTTATCATAGTCTTCGGGGATTTGAGGTTCCTGCAACAGCAATTCAAAAACAGCAACCGATGTAGGGCAATTACCGCCGTACCGTTTCTCTGCTTTATTCAAAAGCTGCTCTTTTGAATAATTTCCTGACAGATAGCAGAGGTAATATTCTGCCGCCATAACGAATTCTTCTTCATCTCCCGATTGATAATCTTCAAGCAGTGCACGGTGACACGCTTTTAATTTCTCGCTGCTCTCAACGTGTTTCCGATATAACTCCGTCAATTTCTCGCTCGCAAAACCGTGCATAAGCTCGTGAGCAATAATGGAGTAAAAATCAACTGCTCCGGCAGGGCAAAAACAAGTCAGAAACGAGCCGCCGTACAGAGTAAATGCCGTCGGAGCGCTGAAAAACGACACATAAATATTGGCGGAAGTTATGACGGACGATTTTTTCAGTAAAGAAACGTTCCGGAATAATAAGTCGGCATTGTAACCTGCAACCTCAGCTTCCTTTTGTTTCATTTCAGAATCCACCATAGGGAAGATGCGTTCTTTGTATATGCCCTCAAATCCTATGTTTCTCAGCACAGTCAATCTCTTTGCATACAGGCTGGCGTATCCGTCATTCAGCCACTCCAGAACCGGATATATATACGATGCCGTAAACCCGCCCGTTATTCTCTCCTTTACCGTTTTTTCAATTTTTCGCGGATTGTGGAACATGTCAATCAGATCGTCTAACGTCAGACATTCCAGATCCCCATCAAAGTATGCGCTTACAATCAGGCAGATATTTGACATTCCTATGATATTATCCCCGAAATCTTCCGGCAAGAGAGCATTGATAACTTTGATTTCTTCGATTTGTTTTTCGTTCATCCATTTGGTATCATTCAGCAACCTTTTTTCGAGAAAGCAAAGCGTATCAAGAGCAAGGCTTGATTTTACCTGAATATGGGACATCAGCGTACCTCCTATGGTTTATTTATTAATTGTATCACAAAATTTGTTTGGTTTCAACCTTTTTGTTGCGAAAAATAAAAGCCTTACCGAACGAAGTTCAATAAGGCTTTTGGCTGGGGTAGCTGGATTCGAACCAACGAAGTGACGGAGTCAGAGTCCGTTGCCTTACCGCTTGGCGATACCCCAATAATCTGTTTTTGTCCGGCGAGCAGCCCGTCGCGCGAACAGCTCTTCAAACATAACGGTATTATTCTATCAAATTTTTTTAATTATGGCAAGCGATTTATGAGCGTTTTGCAAAAATCGCCAAAAAAATTTTTTAAATTCTCTTTTTCAACGGAAAGGTTTTGTTATAATAGCGTTAATCCAACGTAAAGAGGTGAAAAAATGGCTGAATCAGATCTTTCGCTCGGCGAAATTCCGAAGCTTCGTTTAACAACCTTGCTGAATAAACCCGTTGTCTGCGCAGACGGCGCGCTGTTGCCCGTCGGCGGCGTTACATTTACACTTTCAAGCGGAAAAATCCGCCATATCATCGTTAAAATGGGAGCGGCGCTTCAAAGCGAAGACGTTTCCGAATTGTATCTGCCGTTTTCGACAGCTCGGTTTTCGGCATGGCGTATCGCGCCCGCATCCGATCGTACGTGTTCTCCTAAGGGGACGCAGCGTCTGATTCTCGGCAAGCCGTTGTATTCCACGGGCGGCACATATTACGGAAAACTGACGGACGTTTTGATAAAAAACGGCATTTTAAAGCTGTTTTATACGGAAAACGGCGTATTTTCGGCGGAAAATCTTTATGCTGCGGGCGACGCGCTGTTGTTTCGTTTGCCGGAACCTTATCCGATCGGGCAGAAAATTCCCGTAAATACGCATGCGCAAACGCGCACCGGTACGTCCGTGCGTTTTTCGAAACAGGTAACGCGGGCGGCTTTGCATTGTTTTTTGCGCGAGGGGAGATTGATTGAATTTACCACTTCTTTGCCGCTTTTTTGCAAAAAATAACGGTGTGGTAAGCCGAAAAATGCTTAATTACGGCATGAAAACGGGCTGAAAACAGCAAAAATAAGCAATTTTTTGAGATTGTAAGATATAGTGCGTAAGTCGGATAAAAGGCTTGCGCGCTTTTTCGTTTTTAGAGAAAGCGTGATAAAATACATGCAATAAAGATAAACGAAAGGGTAAATTATCCTTATGTATAATAAAGGGATTTTTCTGTATTTCTATAGCAAACAAGCGCAGCAAAAACGTTTAAAAAATGCGTAAACATACATAAAAAAACGGTGGTTTTACATACTGAACGTATGAAAAATAAAAGTTTTTTTTACAGAATTCTACTGGTTTCCGCGTGTATTTTTATGCCGTTTCTGTTGGGAAACGCAAAACAATCCGACCTGAAAGAAATTTCGAAGCCGTACGCGGGCACGTATGCATGCAAAGAAATGAAGTACGGCGAACGCGATTTATCGGAGTATATTTCGGCAGCGACGATCGAACTGAAAAACGACGGAACTTACGTGCTTTCAGTGGAAATGAAAAACGGAAAAACGCGTAAAAGCGCGGGCGATTACGAGGTGAACGGAGAAACGATTGCGTTTATCGATAAAACGAAGAAACACGCGCCCCGCCGCGTGTTTTCGCGCAGAAACGATGAAATCGAAGTGGTTACGATGCTGCACGGAAAAACCTTATTCTTTTTATTTACGCGCGCGTCGTGAGAGCGCGGAAGTTTACGTAAAAAATAACGATGGTCGATTTGTTCCGGCGGAAAAAACTTCTGCCGGATTTTTTTTGTTACATTTTTTATCGTTTCGGATTGTTTTGCACGCTTGACAAGAGTATACAAGATAGTGTATAATGACTATGATCTGCAACAACATAAGGCGTTGCAGGCGGTAAAAAGCGGAAAGGAGGCGAAGCGAGTTGGAAGGTTATATTCATTCTTTCGAATCGTTCGGCACGAGCGACGGACCGGGCATCCGCTTCGTTGTATTTCTGCAGGGCTGCCCGATGCGCTGTTTGTACTGTCATAATCCCGATACGCGCGAATTTACGGACGGCGGAAAACGGCTGGGTACGGTATACGCACCTCGGCAGGTGCTGGACGAGATTTTAAAGTACGAAAAATACATCGCTTCCGGCGGGGTAACGGTATCGGGCGGCGAGCCTATGGCGCAGGCGGAATTCGTAACGGAGTTGTTTTCGCTGCTGAAAGAACGCGGTATTCATACGGCGCTGGATACTTCCGGGTGCGCGTTCGACGCCGCGGACGAAGCGAAGACGAAAACAATCGGGGCGCTTCTGGAAAAAACCGACCTGATTTTACTGGATATCAAGCATATCGAAAGCGCGGCGCACAAAGTTTTAACGGGGCGCGGCAACGAAAATATTCTGGCGTTCGCCCGTTTTGCGGCGGCGCGGGGCAATAAAATGTGGATTCGCCACGTGCTTGTGCCGGGCTATACCGATTCCGACGAAACTTTGAAAAAAATCGGCGATTTCGCGTGGAATCTTGGCACCGTGGAAAAAGTGCAGATTCTGCCTTATCATACGCTGGGCAAATCGAAATACGAAAAAATGGGATTGCCGTATCCGTTGGAGGGCGTGGAGCCGCCGACGGAAGAACGGGTGAGGAACGCGCGGAGAATCATGCGCGAGGCAAAAGAAAACGCGGAAAGTAACGCCGCGGACAAAAGATAATCACGTTTGAAAACAGGGGAAAGAGAAGAGAATAAAGCAGACCAAGGAGAAACGGAACAATGCAAAACGAAAAGACGGTATACGAGGGCTGGAACGGCTTTCAACCCGGAGAATGGCAAAACGAAGTAAACGTAAGAGATTTCATTCAGAAGAATTATACTCCTTACGAGGGCGGCGCGGAATTTCTTGCGCCCGCGACGGAAAATACAAAGAAACTGTGGAAAATCGTTACCGATCTTTCCGCGAAAGAACGCGAAGCGGGCGGCGTTTTAGACGCCGATACCTCTGTAGTGTCTTCGCTTACGTCGCACGGGGCGGGGTATCTCGATAAAGATCTGGAACAGATTGTGGGCTTGCAGACGGATAAACCGTTCAAGCGCGCGTTGCAGCCGTTCGGCGGCATCAGAATGTCCGAAGAGGCGCTGGAAATGTACGGCTATCACCTCGATCCCGAAGTAAAAGAGATTTTTGCGAAATACAGAAAAACGCATAACGACGGCGTATACGACGCGTACACGCCCGAAATGCGCGCGGCGAGAAAGGCGCACATTTTAACGGGGCTTCCCGATACCTACGGCAGAGGCAGAATCGTGGGCGATTACCGCCGCGTGGCGCTGTACGGCGTAGATTTTCTTATCGCGAAAAAAGAAGCGGATAAAAAGGCGATGACGGGCGAGATGACGGCGGAACTCGTGCGCGACCGCGAAGAGGTTTCCGAACAAATCAAAGCGCTGAAAAAGCTGAAAGAAATGGCGAATATTTACGGTTGCGATATTTCTCAGCCCGCAAAAACGGCGAAAGAAGCCGTGCAGGCGCTGTATTTCGGATATCTCGCGGCGGTGAAAGACCAGAACGGCGCGGCGATGTCTATCGGCAGAAACAGCACGTTCCTCGATATTTATATCGAAAGAGATTTGAAAAACGGCGTGATTACCGAAGAGGAAGCGCAGGAATATATCGACCATTTCGTAATGAAACTGCGCATCGTGAAATTCATGCGTATCCGCGAATACAACGAGCTGTTTTCCGGCGATCCTACCTGGGTAACGGAATCGATCGGCGGTATGGGCGAGGACGGCAGAACGCTGGTTACGAAAACGGCGTTCCGTATTCTGCACACGCTGGACAATTTAGGACCCGCGCCCGAACCCAACTTAACGGTGCTGTGGGCGCGCGCGCTGCCCGAAAAGTTCAAGAAGTTCTGCGCGGATCTTTCCATCCGTACTTCTTCGCTGCAGTACGAAAGCGACGAGCTGATGCGCCCCTTAATGGGCGACGATTATTGCATCGCCTGTTGCGTGAGCTGCATGCGCGAGGGCAAGGACATGCAGTTCTTCGGCGCGCGCGCAAATCTTGCGAAGTGCCTTTTGTACGCGTTGAACGGCGGCAAAGACGAGCTTCTGAAAGATAAGAGCGGCAAGCCTTTTCAGGTTTCGCCCGCGTTTCCCGCGGTGGAAGGCGACGGCGCGCTGGATTACGACGACGTGGTGGCGCGTTACGAAAAAACGATGGGCTGGCTTGCGGATTTGTACGTAAACACGCTGAATCTGATTCATTACATGCACGACAAATATTCGTACGAGGCGCTTGAAATGGCGTTGCACGATACGAAAGTGCGCAGATTTTTCGCTACGGGCATCGCGGGACTTTCCTGCGCGGTGGATTCGCTTTCCGCCATCAAATACGCGAAAGTGTACCCGATCCGCGACGAGGACGGCCTGATTGTGGATTACCGTATCGAAGGCGACTATCCCAAGTACGGCAACAACGACGACCGCGTGGACGAGATCGCCGTGTGGCTGTTAAAAACGTTTATGGGCAAAGTGGCAAGCCATCACACGTACCGCGATTCGATTCCTACCACTTCGATTTTAACGATTACTTCCAACGTGGTGTACGGCAAAAAGACGGGCAACACGCCGGACGGCAGAAGAGCTGGAACGCCGCTTGCGCCGGGCGCGAACCCCATGCACGGCAGAGATCACACGGGCGCGATCGCTTCGCTTTGCTCGGTGGCGAAATTGCCGTATACGTTTGCGCGCGACGGCATTTCCAACACGTTTTCCGTAACGCCTTCCTCGCTGGGCAGCGACGAAGAGTAAACGGACGAAAAAAATAACAACGAACGGAGATAAAAACAATGAGTGAGAGAGTAGATAATCTTGTAAACATGCTGGACGCGTACGTAGCGGACGGCGGACATCATCTGAACGTGAACGTTTTCAACCGCGAAACGCTGCTTGACGCGCAGAAACATCCCGAAAAATATCCGCAGCTTACCATCCGGGTATCGGGGTATGCCGTTAATTTCAACAAACTTACGAAAGAGCAGCAGGACGAAGTGATTTCGCGCACGATTCACGAACACATGTAACCGTGAGGATTGCGTTATAAGTTATGGCAACAAAGAAAAGAAAGAAAAACAATAAGAGGAAAGCGGCGGTAAAATTGCCGCTTTTCGTGGTAATTCTGCTGATTATCGCCGCGCTTGTGCTGGCGTTTCTCTGGTGGAAAGGCTATCTGGATATATGGCTGAAACCGGGAGATTCCGCGGGCGGGGGAACTGGCGATACCCCCGGCGGCGAAACGATTGTTACCGACGATCTGCAGATACATTTTTTGGAACTCGGCAATAAATATACGGGCGATTGCACGTTGATTAAAGTGGGCGATACCGAAATTCTGGTGGACGCCGGTTCGCGGCAGTCCTCGGCGAAAACGATTACGGAGTATGTCAGCCGGTACTGCACGGACGGCGTGCTGGAATACGTGATTGCCACGCATGCCGATCAGGACCATATCGCGGGCTTTGTGGGTACGTCTGCCGTCAAGGGGATATTCGAAGCGTTCGAATGCAGAACGATTATCGACTTCGCGCGCACTTCGAAAGATACGCAGCTCTACAAAAAATACGTGGAAAAGCGCGACGCGGCGGTGGCGGCAAGCGAACAGACGGTGCATTATACCGCGCTCGATTGCTGGAACAACGCGAACGGCGCGCAGAGATCGTACGAACTCGCGCCGGATATTACTCTGAATTTTCTGTATCAGAAATTCTATGAGGAAGAAGCGAAAGACGAAAACAATTATTCCGTATGCTTTCTTTTGAAACAAGGAAACAATAACTATCTGTTTACGGGAGATCTCGAAAAAGAGGGCGAAAAATCGCTTGTGGAAAAGAACGACTTGCCGCAATGCAAGCTGTTCAAAGCGGGGCATCACGGTTCGAAAACTTCTTCGAACGACGAGTTGCTTGCGAAAATCCGCCCGGAAATCGTGTGCGTTTGCTGTTGCTGCGGAAGTACGGAATATACGAATGATATCGCCAACGTGTTTCCTACGCAGGCTTTCTGCGACAGAGTGAGCAAATACACCGATAAAATTTACGTAACCACGATGTATTCCGAAACAGCCGATGGAAATTTCGAATCGCTGAACGGAAATATTATCGTTTCTTCGAACGGCGGCGAAGTGAAAGTTACCTGTTCCGGCAGCAGCGAGCCGTTCACGAAGAGCGAATGGTACCTTAAATATCGCGCCGGAAACAAGGCAGCGTAAAAAGCGGCGGGAGGTTTCGCCCGATGGCAGAGATTTCCTGTTTGCCGATAAAAAGTGAATTTGTTTCGTTAATCCGCCTTTTGTTTCCGTAACAAAAGGCGGTTAGTCTTGTACTGCCTTTTCGGGAAGCGGCGCGGAAAAAATGCCGTTTTCGTCGTCTGCGGTTTGCAAGCTTGCGCTTCCCGCCGTATCTTCGAGGTCGGCGCCGGATTCCGTCGCGCCCGTAACGGCAGGGGAAATTATTTTTGCTTTACGGAAAAAGTCAAGAAAAAAGCCCTCGTGCGAGGGCTTGTAAGAATTATTTTTTTAAAAATGGTTTGATAGCTTTAATTGCAGCGCCTGTTTTAGCGCTGTCTTTCAATATTTTGTTTAAATTGTCATTGATAGCTTTCGTAGTTTTATATTTTGTTGCTATATTTTTTATATCTTTTATTTCCGCCGCACTGAATTGTTGCGGACAATTTTTTAAAGCTCGGTCGATTGTTTGCGGTTTATCTTCTTTTTTCGTTTTGTTTTGTTTTTCGACTTTTGTTGTAGTCGGTGAAATATCGTCCGGGAGCGGTTCCCGGTTGCTCAGACTTTTTTGAAGTGTGATTATTATAGATTTTTCTTTCTCCCAAAAATGAGATACGGCGGAAAATCCTTTATCCTTAGAAATAATAAATATGGGCTCGGCGGAAATTTCTTTTTCTTTGATTAAATATCCGAGATAAGTGCTTAATTGAAAGTCTAAAGCGTTAGGAGTACCGACTTTTACCAGTTTATATTCGATATATGCTTCGCATTTAAGAATTGCTTGGTGAATATCGAAAGATAAAGAATTTGCGTTATCGCTATAAAAAATAATAACAGAATCTTCTTTTGTGAGTTCATTGATTCCGTTGAGAGAATGCGTGTTTTCATAATCAATAAAATAAGTAGCCATCATTTTCCCCCTTTTTGTATTTGATTACTTATTTAAATTCCAGTCTATCGGCGCGATGCCGTGCGCGGTTAAATACGCGTTGGTTTTCGAAAAGTGGCGGCAGCCGAAAAATCCGTTGTACGCGGAAAGCGGCGAAGGATGCGCGCACTCTAAAATCAGGTGCTTATCCGCGTCGATCAGCGGCTTTTTGCTGCGCGCGTTCCCGCCCCAGAGAATAAATACCGCGTGTTCTTTTTTTTCGGAAACGATGCGTATCACGTTATCGGTAAACCACGACCAGCCGCATTTCGAGTGGGAATTCGCCATATGCGCGCGCACGGTGAGCGAAGTGTTTAAAAGCAGAACGCCTTCGTTCGCCCATTTGGTGAGGTTGCCGCTTTTCGGCGGCTCGTAGCCGAGGTCGCTTTTTAATTCTTTGAAAATGTTCACCAGCGAGGGCGGCGGTTCAACGCCGTCCTTTACCGAAAAGCAAAGTCCGTGCGCCTGTCCTTCGTTATGGTAGGGGTCCTGCCCCAAAAGCACGGCTTTCACGTTTTTGAACGGCGTGAAACGAAAGCAGTTGTACAAATCGTACATATCCGGGTAAACGGTATGCTTCGAATATTCTTCGATTAAAAATTTTCTGATTTTTTTGTATTCTTCCGCCTGAAACAGCGGAGATAAAATTTCGTTCCAGTCGCCTAAATCAATCATAATTTTTTCCTTTTCCGGTAGCGTTTTTTTATTTCAGCGCCGCAAAAATTTCGGGAAGCGCCTTTTCAAGGTTGAAAAGCGCCGCCGCGCGGTTTTGCAGGTACTGCTGCGTGGTGCTGCCGCTGCCCGCGACGTCGGAAATCGCTTTGAAAGAATATACGGGAACGCCTGCGCTTTTTGCCGTCTGTACGATTGCGCAACCTTCCATATCCCGTATGTCGGCGTTCAGTTCTTTCGTAAGCAGCGCGTAATCCGCCGCGGAATCGTTGAACCGGTCCGCCGTGGCAAGCGCGCGTACGGGAAACGCAGCGGAAAGAACGGGAGGAAGAGGGGAAAGCGGGAGATAATTTTCGGTGTATTCGTCCAGCGTGCCGATTTTTCCGCCGTTCAGTTGCGTTAAATCGAAATCGAACTGTACGGCTTTGTTGATGGCGTATACTTCGCAAAGCTTTGCGGATTCGTTCAAGCCGCCCGCAACGCCGAAATTCAAAACCGAGGACGGACGATAGGCGGTAATTCCCGCCGCCGCGCCGACGGCTGCGTTTACCTTGCCCACGCCGCAGATAACGAGGGCGAATTTTTTGCCGTGAAATTCGCCCTCGTACGTTTTTTTGCCGAGAAGCGTTTTTTCCGCCGTAACGGTTGCGTTTTTCAGAAGAATTTCCGCTTCGCTTTCCATTGCGATAATTGCCGTAATCATTGATGTAAATCTCCCTGCAGATAATGAATTTTTCCGAATTGTTCGTTATTTTCCGCGCAGATTGCCACGGCGTGCCCCGCGATTTCCGCGGAAAACAGTCGTACAGGCAGTTCTTTGCCGTTTAAAAACACGCGCCGCTTCGTATCTTCGCCGCGTTCAAGCGTTATTTTTCCGAATACGGAAAACACGGGCGCGGAAAGGTATTTTGCGACGGCTTCCCGTTCCGTCCAGAGTTTTAAAAATTCTTCGGGCGAAGCAAGGGCGCGCGCGCGTTCGCTTTCGGGCAGCCGCGAAATAATCGCGGAAAAATCGCCGCGCCGCGAAAGAGATTCCGCGTCGGCGCCGACTTCTTTTTCCGATACGGCGAGAAAGAAATATTCCCGCGTATGCGAAAGCGAAAAACAAACGGGGGCGTCGCACAAAGGCTTTCCGGAGGCGGAACGCGAAAAGGTTGCGTTGCCGAATCCGTAACAATCGCCAAGCACGCGCGAAACGAAATCGCGCGAAGTGCCGCCGCGCGGCGCGTAAAAGAGTTCTGTCATAAAAAAATTATAACAAAAGAACGGAAAAAAGTCAAGCGCGGCGCGCCGCATAAAAGAAAAAGAGGCGGAGAAATCGGAAGAAAGAGGCGCGCAAGCCTGTTGTTTCATTGACATTACAACGAAAATATGTTACAATACTTTATATAACCTACGCGGAGGAAGAAGAAAGACAGATGACGGAAACGGACGTTCCGGAAAAGAAAAAGCCGGACACAACGCACGAAGGGCACAGGGGACGGCTGATAGCGAAGTTCGAATCGGGCGGACTGGAAGAACACGAATGGCTGGAAGGGCTGCTGTTCAACGCGTATCCGAGAAAAAACACAAATCCCGTGGCGCACGCGCTGCTTCGGAAATTCGGCAGTATCGAAAATATTTTTACCAGAACGACGGAACAGTTGCAGACGGTGGAAGGGATAGGTCCCGGCGTGGCGGCATATCTTCGCGTGATCGGCGTGTTCTTTAAAAAATTCCGTTCAAGCGGCGTCTGCTACCCGAAATATTACGACGTGAAAGAGTTTGTAAAATACGCGAGGCGCGAATATTCCGGGTTGCGGTTCGAAACGTTCGATATGTACTTTCTCGATAAAAAAATGAATATCGTCTGCAGGGAAGAATACGGCGGCTTCAGCGAAACGAACGTCGCCGTTCCTACGGCGGCGATCGGGGAAAGTCTGGTGATTCAAAAGCCGAAAGGTGTGATTCTGGTGCACAATCATCCTAAAGAATCGGCGTTGCCGTCGGACGCGGACAATGCCGCCACGAAAGTGATTCAGATGATTTGCAGTACGTTCGACGTGCTTTTGTGCGATCATTTCATCGTCAGCGGCAAAGAGGACGTTTACAGTTATTACGCGGTGGGAGAAATGAGTTACATCAACGAAAATTACTCGCTGCAATCTATTTTTTCTTCGGCGAAAATGTACGAAGAAGCGAAACGGCGGCAGCGGGAGTGCGTGGACAGAAATTTTCGGGGCGAAGCGAACGAAAAAATGCGGTTGCAGACGGAATCGCTCCGGGACGGCATCGAAAGCGGTTGCGGCACGATTTACGGAAGAAAACGATAATATTTTCTGCGGATAACTGCAGAGTATAAAAAACCCGTTCTCCTTTTCCGGAGAGCGGGTAATTTTTTCAAAACCGCGATTATTTCGTGCTCTTCGAAACGTTGAAGAAAAATTCTACCACGTCGCCGTCCTGCATCACGTATTCTTTGCCTTCGCTGCGCACCTTGCCTTTTTCTTTCGCCGCCACCAGCGAGCCCAAAGATACAAGCGTTTCCCAGTTTACGACGTCGGCGCGGATAAAGCCGCGTTCGAAATCGGAATGGATTTTTCCCGCCGCCTGCGGCGCCTTCGTGCCTTTGGTAATCGTCCAGGCGCGCGTTTCCTTTTCGCCGGCGGTAAGATAGGAAATCAGACCGAGCAGGGAATACGATTTTTTAATCAGCCTGTCCAGTCCGCTTTCGCCCAAGCCGAATTCTTCCATAAACAGCGCCTTATCCTCCGCTTCCATCTGCGAAAGTTCTTCTTCGGTTTTCGCGCAGATGACAAGCGTTTCGCTGCCTTCGTTTTTCGCAAACTCTTTCACGCGGACGACGTAGGGGAGAGCGTCTTCGTCTTTGCCCATGTCCGTTTCTTTGATGTTCGCCGCGTAAATTACGGGTTTCGAAGTAAGCAGGAATAAATTTTTATAAAATTCTTCGTCTTTTTCGTCTACCGTAAAGTTGCGCGCGGGGTTTTCCTTTTCGAGGAACGCGTAAATTTTTTCAAGAAATTCGTATTCTTCCGCGGCTTTTTTGTCGGCGCCGCCTTTCGCGTTGTTTTTCACTTTGTTCATACGCGTCTGCACCGTTTCCATATCGGAAAGAATGAGTTCCAGATTGATCGTCTGAATATCGCGTACGGGATCTACGGAATTTTCCACGTGCGTGATGTTCGCGTCTTCGAAGCAGCGCACCACGTGTACGATGGCGTCTACTTCGCGGATGTGCGAAAGAAATTTGTTGCCTAATCCTTCGCCGTGCGAAGCGCCTTTTACAAGTCCCGCGATGTCTACGAATTCGATGACGGCGGGGGTTACTTTTTTGCTTTGATACAGGGCGGCAAGCTTATCCAGCCGCTCGTCGGGCACGGCAACCACGCCTACGTTGGGTTCGATGGTGCAGAAAGGGTAATTCGCACATTCCGCACCCGCGTGCGTGATGGCGTTGAAAAGAGTGGATTTTCCTACGTTGGGCAAGCCTACGACTCCGAGCTTCATATCAAAAATACTTCCTTAAAATAAATAATCGCGTTGCGCGAGCCGCTTTTCTTTACGGCTGCCACATAATTATAATATAAAATTCGAAAATAAGCAAATTAAACTTGCATATTTTTCAAAAATATGTTAATATATCTTTTGAAAATGCCGAAATACGCACGCGGAACTATGTTTCGTTCCGCGCGGGAGGAGATTCACGAATGGATTACAAAAAGTATATTGCCGGAAAAATCAATATCGTCGGAGCGAGCGCGGAGGAAATTGCTTCTTACATCACCGTTCCGCCCGCCGGCGATATGGGAGATTTCGCGCTGCCCTGTTTCAGATTTGCGAAAATACTGCGGAAGCCGCCGGCGGCGATTGCGGAAGATGTGAAAAATTCGTTCGTAACCGATTCCGTCGTGTGCGGCGTTTCGGCGGTGAACGGGTATCTCAATTTTAAAATCGACCGTTCGGCATTCGTTACGGAAACGCTGAAAAAAATTGCGGAAGAAGGCGATAAATACGGCTCTTCCGATATGGGGAAAGGCAAGACGATCTGCATCGATTATTCTTCGATCAATATCGCGAAGCCGTTTCATATCGGGCATTTATCCACTACGGTGCTCGGCGGCGCGTTGTACAGAATTTTATCGTTTTTAGGCTATAAAACGGTGGGCATCAATCACCTCGGCGATTACGGAACGCAGTTCGGAAAACTGATTTCCGCCTATAAGCGCTGGGGAGATAAAGAAACGGTGCAAAAGGGCGGAATACGCGCGCTGAACGAATTGTACGTGAGATTTCACCGCGAGGCGGAAGAACACCCGGAATACGACGACGAAGCCCGCGCTTATTTCAAAAAAATCGAAGAAAAGGACGCGGAGTGTCTGGAACTGTTTCACTGGTTCAAAGAACTGACGCTGAAAGACGTGCAGAAGATTTACGACCTGCTGGATATCAGGTTCGATTCTTATGCGGGGGAAAGCTTTTATACCGATAAAATGCAGCCCGTGGTGGACGAGCTGAAAGAAAAGGGGCTGCTGGTGGAAAGTCAGGGCGCGCAGGTGGTGAAGCTGGACGAATACGGCATGCCGCCCTGCATGATTCTGAAATCGGACGGCACCTCGCTGTATGCGACGCGCGACATGGCGGCGGCGATTTACCGCAAAAAAACGTATGATTTTTATAAATGTCTCTATGTGGTGGCGTATCAGCAGAATCTGCATTTCCGTCAGTTTTTCAAAGTGCTGGAACTGATGGGAAAAGAGTGGGCGAAAGATCTGGTACACGTGGCGTACGGCATGGTATCGCTGGAAGAAGGCACGATGTCCACACGCAAGGGGAACGTGGTGTTTCTTGAGGACGTGATTTCGCGCTGCATCGAAAAGGCGTACGAGATTATCAGCGAAAAGAACCCGGCGTTGCAGGGCGAAGAAAAACAGAAAATCGCTTCGCAGGTGGGCGTGGGCGCGGTGATTTTCGGCGCGCTTTACAACAGCAAAATCAAGGATATCGTATTTTCGTACGATAAGGTGCTGAATTTCGACGGCGAAACCAGCGTGTATGTGCAGTATACCTGCGCCCGTGCGAAATCCGTGCTGCAGAAAGCGAAAGAGCAGAATATCGCGTGCGGCGATTATCGCGTCGATTTCGAACTGAACGAAGCGGAAACAGATCTTGCGAAAGCGCTGGAAAAATTCCCCGATACGGTGAAAGAGGCGGCGGAAAAATACGAACCCTCGTTTATCGCGCGCTACGCCGTGGATTTATCGCAGAAGTTCAACAAATTTTATTTCGATTGCAAAATTCTTTCCGCCGAGGACGAAAACCGCAAGCATTTCCGTCTTGCGCTTACCGCGGCGGCGGCGCAAGCGCTGAAAAACGCGTTCGCGTTGCTTGGAATTTCCATGCCGGACAGAATGTAAAAGGCAAAAACGCTTTCCCTGCGCGGGAAGGCGTTTTTCGATAGCGCGAATTACGGCGAAAAATGAAAAATCGGGCGATTTTTTCAAAAAACGGATAAAATCCTTTGACTTTTGCAAAAAGTATGGTATTATAGAAGATAATCAGTGCAAGCCGCCGCGCGGGAAAAAGCGGGGTGGACGAGAGGGGCGAACGGTGGACGGAGAAAACAAACTTCAAAACTGCATACGTCTGCTCGATCCGAAAAAACAAGCGGATAAAACATGGTTTTTAGCGCTTCTGGACGACGAAAAACAACGTCTTTACGAAGAGGAACGGTTAAAGGCGCTTTTAATCATGCTGCGTTTAACGAAAATCAACGCGCTGAAAAAACAGCTTGTCGCCGCAGACGAAGAACTGGGAGAACTCCGTAAAAAAATTTCGAAAAACGCCGAAACGTATTGCAGAATCAAAGAATTGCGGGCGGAAAAATTGCGCCTTGTCGCGGAAATAGAGAAATGCCGTCCGTTTTTCGACGAGCCGTATTTCGCGCGGATGGACGTGGTGGACGATAAAGAGGGATACAACAGCTATTATATCGGCAAGCGCGGGGATATGCGGCTGGAAATCGTGGACTGGCGCGCGCCCATTGCCAGACGGTATTACCAGAAGAGCAGCGTGCGTTTTTCCATCAACGAATATGATTACAGGGTGATTCTCCGCCGCGCGTTGCGCGTGAAAGCGGGGAAAATCGACGGGTTCAAAAACGAATTCCTCTCCGTGCGGGATTATCTTTCCCGCGAAGAAATTTCGGGAAGGGACGAGGAGATTTTATTCGACCCGTACCTGCGCGAAATTTTAAAATCGCGCAAGGAAGAAACGAACGTACGCGATATTATCGAAACGATACAGGAAAAGCAGTACGCGGTGATTTCGTTGCCGGAAAGGGAAAGTTTCGTGCTGCAAGGGTGCGCGGGCAGCGGCAAAACCATGGTGATGCTGCACCGCCTTTCCTACCTTATGTATAACGACGAAAACGTGCGCCCGCGCGACGTTCTGCTGATTACGCCGGGCGATTCGTTCAACGAATTCATCGAAGAACTTGCGGAAATTCTGCAACTGGAAAAAGTGCGCGCGATGACGGCCGGGGAATACTTTTCCAAAGTGCTTTCCCGTTCCGGAATCGACGCGGAAAGCAAAATCGATGATTCGGCGAAAGAGAACGAAGAGTATCTCAGATATCTGTATTCTCCCGCGTTCGCGCGCGATATTCAGAAAAAAGTGGGTAAAACGTACGATAACTTGTACGGAATTTTTACAGGCGAAGAGTGCCGCGAATACGTCGACGCGCTGGTAAAACGCACGGAAGAACAATTGGCGGCGTACGAGAAAGTGAAGAACGCTTCGTTAAGAATCCGCCGCGCGGTGCTCGGCGAAATCAAAGAAAGGAAAGACGGCGGCGGGGTGTATTACACGAAGCCTTTCCGTTACCTGATGAACGCCGTTACCGTGGTGAACGATTTTTTGAAAAACGTGGTGAAAGAGGAAAAATCGGGCGTTCCCGCGTATTTTTTCAGGCAGATTTTAACGTTTTACAGCAATGCGGCGTATCTCGCGAAAAAGACGGAAGAAATCTGCACGGACGCGCTTTCGTCGCTCGGCGAACTTTCGGCGACGGTGGAAAAAGAACTTGCCGACGTAAAGCGGTATAAAAGCTCGGCGGGCGGTGCGGAAACGTATCTGTTTCCCGAACGGCTGGCGGCAAAAGAGGAATTGCTTGCGGAAATAAAAAAAGTTACTGCGAAAGCGGAAACGATCGGCGAAACAAACGACGCTTTTGCGGAATTTTACGCGTTTCTGCGCGGCGAAAGCACGTTTGCGGCGCTTGGGAAAGGCGAGAATTTCGTAGACGTTCTGCGTTATTTCTACCGGGAAACGGTGAAAAAATACAAGCTGAAATACGGCATGGAAGGGCGCGCGCTTTATCCTTCGGATCGTTACGCGTTGTGCGCGCTTCTGGCGGCGACGGGCGAAGAACTGCGCCCCGCGTATTCGTTTGTTTTTGTGGACGAGGCGCAGGATATATCCACGGGAGAATACGCGCTGCTTCAGAAAATCAATGCCCGCGCGGCGTTTAACGTATTCGGAGATCTGGGACAGAACGTAACGCCTTACCGCGGCGTGGGAAAATGGGAAAACGCTTTCCCCGGCGCGAATATTTACAAACTGAACAATAACTACCGCAACACGAATCAGATTGTGGAATACGTGAAGCGCGACACGCAGATTGACATGGTGGCTTTCGGGGTGGACGGTCCGCCCGTGGAACATATTCCGGCGCGGGCGATCGCTTCGTTTTTTGCAGATAAAAAGGGCTTGCGTGCCGTGATCTGCACCGAAAAAGATAAACAGATTTACCTTAGAAAAAGCTATTGGGACGTGGGGAAAAAGGGCAGATTGTCCCGTACGAAAGTGAATATTTTAACGGTGTACGAAAGCAAAGGACTGGAATTTTCCGCGGTGGCGGCGGTGGTGGAAAACATGAACGCGGCGGAAAAATACATTGCCTGCACGCGTGCGCTGAACGCGCTGGCAATCATCGGCGAAACGGGCAAAAACGGGGATTTATAAGGAAAAAATTGCTTAAAACGGTTGAAAAAAACAAAAAAGTATGTTATAATATAAAATAATTCATCATTCCGCCTCCGTGGTTCGGGGGCGGAAAATCACGCGAAGAGGAATAGAACGGACGAAATGGCAGAAAACGAAAAAGAAGAAAAACAGGAAAAAAATTCTTACAGCGCGAAAAATCTCGAAGTGCTCGAAGGGCTGGACGCGGTGCGTATGCGCCCCGGTATGTACATCGGTTCCACGGGCGTAAAAGGGCTTCATCATATTCTTTGGGAAATTGTGGATAACGCGATAGACGAAGCAGCCAACGGGTACGCAAATAAAATCAAAGTGGTTTTGTACAAAGACGGCAGCGCCTCCGTGGAAGATAACGGCAGAGGTATTCCCACCGATATTCACCCGAAAGAAAAGGTTTCCGGCGTTCAGCTGGTATTCACGAAGCTGCATGCGGGCGGAAAATTCGGGCAGGGAAACTATCAGTATTCGGGCGGTTTGCACGGCGTGGGCGCTTCCGTAACCAACGCGCTTTCCGAATGGCTGCAGGTGGAAGTAAGGCACGGCACCGTGTATAAAATGAGTTTCCGTTCGTTCTACAATGCCCGCAAAAAGAAATACGAATCGGGCATTCCGGACGGACCGCTTGAAAATACGGGCGTACGCACGAAACTTACGGGCACCACGGTGCGTTTCAAACCGGACGCCGCGGTGTTTTCCGAAACGAATTTCGACCTTGACACGGTGGAGGAACGCCTGAACGAGCTGGCGTTTTTAAACCGCGGACTGGAAATCACGCTGACCGACGAACGCATTACGATGGCGGACGCGAAGCGCATGCGCGGCAATATCGAAACCGACGAAGAAGAGCAGGGCGAAAACGCGGAAAACGCAGGCGAAACCGAAGGCGCTGAAACTTACGATCGTTCCGCCTATACCCCTCACGATTTGTTCGACGAAGCGGATGCGGCGATGCTGGAAAAAGAGCCGTACAGCGTGATATTCAAGTACGACGGCGGTATCAGCGACTTCGTGCGCAGTTTAAACGAAGAAAAGAAAAAGCTTTATCCTACGCCCGTGTACTACAAAACGGTGAAAAACGATATCAGCATCGAATTCGCCGTACAGCATACCACCGAATACACCGAGAGCATTTTTTCGTTCGTAAACAATATTCCTACGCCCGAAGGCGGCTATCACGAAGCGGGGTTCCGTTCGGGAATAGCCAAGGCGTTCAACGATTACGCGCGCGGCAACGGATTTTTAAAGGAAAAAGACGCTAACTTTCAGGGCGACGATTTCCGCGAAGGGCTTACGGCGGTGCTTTCCGTAAAGATGCGCGAAGTGCAGTTCGAAGGGCAGACGAAAACAAAGCTCGGCAACACCGAAGCCCGCCCCGCGGTGGAAGCGGCGGTAATCGAAGGGTTCAAAGAATTCGCCAACACCCGCGGCGCGAAGAAAACGTTTGAAGAAATCATTAAAAAAGCGCAGGGCGCGGCGAAAGTGCGCCTTGCCGCAAAACAGGCAAAGGATAACGCCCGCGCGAAAAACAGCATCGACGGTCTGACGCTCATCGGCAAGCTGGCTTCCTGTTCGGGCAGAAAACCGGAACTCAACGAAATGTTCATTGTGGAGGGCGATTCGGCAGGCGGCACGGCGAAGCAGGCGCGCATCCGTCAGTTTCAGTCGATTCTGCCGCTTCGCGGCAAACCGCTCAACGTGGAAAAGAAGCGGCTCAGCCAGATACTCGAAAACGAAGAAATCAAAACGATCATCGGCGCGATCGGCGCCGGCATCGACGGCATCAATCCGGGGTTCAATCTGGACAAAATCAATTATCACAAAGTGATTATTCTTTCCGATGCCGATCAGGACGGCATGCACATCCGTTGTATTCTGCTTACGTTCTTTTTCCGCTACATGCGCGATCTTGTGAACGCCGGGCACGTGTATATCGGGATGCCGCCGCTTTATAAGGTGTACAAGGGCGACAAAGTAGAGTACGCCTACGACGACAAGGAACTTGCGGAAAAGATTGCGAAAGTGGGCAAAGGGTATCAGTTACAGCGCTATAAAGGGCTTGGCGAAATGAGCGCGGACCAGCTGTGGGATACCACGATGAACCCCGCCACGAGAAATCTTACGCAGGTTACGATTGAGGACGCCGCCAAGGCGGAACGTATGATTACCACGCTGATGGGCGACAAAGTGGAAGGAAGAAAGGAATTTCTTGCCAAATATGCGAACTTCAACAAACACGACGAATTTATGGATAAGATAGACGGCAAGGAGGGCGCGATCAATGGCTAAGTCGAATAAAAAAGAACCCGAAAAAATCGAAGCGAAAGGGCAACTTTTTGTTGAGCCGCTGGAAAAAGTGCTGCATTCCTCCATGTTGCCGTATGCGGAATTCGTTATTCTCGACCGTGCGCTGCCCCGCGTGGAGGACGGCTTGAAACCCGTTCAGCGGCGTATTTTATACACGATGAACGAAATGGGGCTGACGCCCGATAAGCCGCACAAGAAGTGCGCGCGTATCGTGGGCGACTGCATGGGTAAATATCATCCGCACGGCGATTCGAGCGTTTACGGCGCCATGGTGAATATGGCGCAGGATTTCAATATGGGCAAAGTGCTCATCGACGGACACGGCAACTTCGGCAGCGTGGACGGCGACCCCGCCGCCGCTATGCGTTACACGGAAGCCCGCCTCGCTCCGCCCGCCCTCGAATTACTGCGCGACATCGATAAAGATACGGTGCCTTTTTCGCTGAACTTCGACGATTCTCTGAAAGAACCGGACGTTCTGCCGGGAAGATTTCCGAATCTGCTTGTCAACGGCGCGTACGGCATTGCCGTAGGGCTTGCCACCAACATCCCCACGCACAATCTGGAAGAGGTGATCAACGGCGTTGTGGCGTACATCGATAACCCCGCGATTTCGCTGGAAGAGATGATGCAATATATTCCCTGCCCCGATTTCCCTACGGGCGGCATCATTATTGCGAACGAACTGATACAGGCGTATAAAACGGGGCGCGGAAGAATCACGATCCGCGCGAAAATATCCATCGAACCTACCGATAACGGAAAAACGAATCTCGTCATCAGCGAAATTCCCTATCAGGTGAACAAAGCGCAGCTGCTTCGCCGCATCGTGGAGCTTTGCGAAGAAAAAAAGGAAGAACTGGCGGCGGTAGATCACGTGTCCGACGAGTCCGACCGCGCGGGTATGCGCGCCGTGGTGCGCATCAAAAAAGGCGGCGACATCCGTCAGATTTTAAAGGTACTGTATAAAAATACCGACCTTGAAATATCCTTCGGCATCAATATGGTGGTGATAGCGGACGGCAAGCCGCAGCAGCTGGGGCTGATGGAAATCATCCGCCATTACGTGGCGTACCAGCGGCAGGTGATTCTGCGCCGTACGAAGTTCGATCTGAACGAAGCGGAAAGCCGTTGCCACGTGTTGGAAGGGCTGATTATCGCCGTGCGCAACATCGACGAAGTGATTGCCATTATCAAGTCGGCGGAAAGCACTGCGGACGCGCGCGCGAAATTGATGAAGCGTTTCGAACTTACCGAAATTCAGGCGCAGGCGATTCTGGATTTGCGCCTTGCGCGCCTTACCAAGCTGGAAGTATTCAAGCTGGAAGAGGAACTGAAAGAACTGAAGAAACTCATTAAAAAACTTACCGCGATTTCGAAGAGCAAAGATTTGCAGTTGCAGGTGGTAAAGGAAGAAATTTCCGAAATCCGAGATAAATATCCCACGCCGCGCCGTTCGCGCCTTGTGTTTACGGGTGCGGAAGCCGACGATTTGCTTGCGGTTACCAGCGAGAAGGTACCGGGGGCAAAATGCGCGCTTGTTCGTACGGCGGATGAAAAAATCAAAGTGCTTACGGGCAAAAATGCCGACGCGCTTTCGCTTCCCGTATCCGGAAAATTCAAAGCCGGGGTGATTGCGGAGGATATTCTTTCCACGGTTACGGACAAAGTGATTTACGCGTTTACGAACTTCGGCAACCTGCATCGCCTGAATATTTCGGACGCGGCGCTTTCGTGCAAGCTTTCGGACGAGGGCGTTTCGCTTGCGGAACTTTCTCCGGGTGCGGTAGACGGCGAAAAATGCGTGAAATTCTTCGAAATCGGCGATAAATTCCCCGTGGGGAATCTGCTGTTCTTTACGGCGAAGGGCATGGTGAAAAAATCTTCGTGGGAAGAATACGAGGGCATCAGAAAAGACGTTCTGCAAGCCGTAAAAGTGGCGGACGACGACGAGCTGATTGCCGTGGAAGAGGAACGCGAAGAGGAAGAAACGATGCTGTTCGTTACGGAACAGGGGTACTGCCTGAACGCGCTGAAAAACGATATTCCTTTGCAGGGCAGAGTATCGGGCGGCGTGAAGGGAATCATGCTTCGCGACGGCGACAAAGTGAAGTTTGTATCGCAAGTGAACGGCGAGGGCGAAATCGTAATCGTAACGAGCGAAGGAAAATTCAAGAAAGTGATTTCTTCGCAGATCGACGTATCGGGAAGATACAAGAAAGGTTCGATGATCGTGGCTTTGCCGGACGGTGCGAAAGTGCTTTCCGCAAGCTACGTAACGGTGCCGTATAAGATTGCCGTGGTGGAAAAGGGAAACAAGATTTCCTGTATTTCTTCGGAGGACGTGCCCATTGCGATGCAGAGCGCGAAAGCCCGCAAGATTTCCGCATACGACGAGGGCAGCGTGATTGCGGCGTACCCTTTAAGGTATCAGACGGAAGAATAACGGAAAACGTAATGGCGGCAACCGCCATAGAAAGCAAGCTTTTCGGATAAAGCATAACCGGAACGAATCCGACATAGAATAAAACAGCGATAATTCTTTGTCGGAGGTGGGGAGCTTTGTGGGAAGAGCTTGAAGAGAGAGTGCTTTGTTGCGCGGAGTATATCGTGCAGACGGGATGTACCGTTCGTGCGTGCTCCGCGCATTTTGCCGTCAGTAAATCTACGGTGCATAAAGATATGACGGAGCGGCTGCCGTACGTGGATAAAGTGTTGTACGAGGAAGTGCGCGACGTGCTGGATAAAAATCTGCGGGAACGGCACATCCGCGGCGGCAACGCGACGAAACGGAAGTACGAATCGCAACGCGTAAAAAAAGAAGAAAAAACATTGCGGAAATCGCTGCCGAACATTGCGGAAAATCACATCGAAATACCGCAAAAAATACAAAAAAACGGTTAAAAATCAGACGAAACTTTTTTGTAAAACCGAAAAAGATTGCTAAAACCGCCCCGAAGGGCGGTTTTTTCGTCGTAAAAGCCGCGCAGATTGCGATGATTGTTTTAGGCTTGAAATTTATCGTGAAACCCGTGGTTACGACAAAGGAGCAGATGCTGGAACAAAGAAGAAAATCGCAGATTATCAAGTCGGTTTTCGGCGGCGTTTAATATTCTTTTCTGCTTGAGATTTTTAACATAAAAACAAGAATTTACAAAAAAGTGAGCAAAATCGAACTAATTCTACGCATCGTAGAGATAAAGAATTAAAAGTTTAAGTTTTAAAATATTCGCTCAACGAAAAATAGAATCAAGATGCTTGACATAGAATGGATTTTATAGTATTATTTAAATGTAAGAATAAGGAGGTGTATGCAGTGGAGGAAATAGGAAAAATAATTCTCCGATTGAGAAAACAAAGGGAATGGACGCAAGCGGAATTAGCGAAAAAACTCTGCGTGAGCGATAAAGCTGTGAGTAAATGGGAAAACGGAAACGGTCTGCCTGAAATTTCTCAATTGCCTATGCTTGCAGAAATATTCGGCGTAAGTATTGATTATTTAATGACAGGAGCGGAAACGCCGAAGAAAAAGACGGAAAGATTACAAAATGAAAAAACAAATAAAAACGATAGAACTGAAGGTGTGATGCCGGAGAATAGAAAAGGTGAAAAAGCAGCCGATGAATTGGTCGATGAAGCTGAAGCGGCTGTGCAATCGGCTATACATTATGGAATTTTGAATTTAGACGAGTTAAAAAACATTCAAAATTTAGCTGTATTAAGGCAAGCAATAAATAAGTATCCGGTTCATATTTTTGAGCTTTTATATCAATGGTATAATAATAAAAATTGGCGCAGATTGTTTCAATTTGCAGTGAATAATGAAAACGAATCTTTCGCGGATTCGATTCTGAATGAAGATACAGAGGCTATCGAACGGAATCTTCTTGAATATTGGTTTAATGGGCATAAAGCGAGAAAAGAAAAATTAACGGTATTAAGCGTTATTGCCGAATTGCATTTAAAAAAGGACCGCTTTATCGAAGAATTGGAGAAAAAAGACGAGCGTCAAAAGATAATGGACCAACTGACGAAAGATTATTTTTACTCTGAATTTAGTAGGGGAAATAAGGCTCTTGTTATTGTTAAATTGTGTGTTCGTTTGGAAGCAATTTTAAAATACGATTACAAGATTGTAGGAGCTTTTTCAAGAATGATGGATCGTTTTTGGTTGCAATTAAAAACACCGGAAAAAGATGAATTAGATTACGATCCTTATACTCCACAAACATTAAAAGAATTGAGGGAACAACGCAATAATATTGTGTTTTCTGAAAAATCGGGAATTACTATATCCGATGACGATTTACAATGGTGTATAGAGTATATTTGCAGTATGTAAGAACAGGGTAAAAAAATGGATAAATATCAAAAATATATTTTTCAAAAAATGTTTAATATAAAAGAATCGTTTATTTTTTCTCGTTGCTGTCCGAGCAATTTTCATTGGGACAATACGGAATATGGAAAATTTTACGAAGATGATGATGCGTTTGAATTAAGACAGGACGAGGAATTTAAAAAGACAAAATACCTACTTACCATTAAGAAAAAAGAACATAATCCTTTTTTACGTATAGAAACAAAGCATGGTGAAAATTGGGAAAAAGCAGAAGAGGAGAATGGCAGTTATATTATTGTTGCCGATTTTAACGATAGAATCGAGGCAATTAAATTTGTATTCAGGAATAACCTCGCAGACGATTATATTCTGAACATGCAATATAAGGAAGTAAACAAGACGGAAAATTAAGTGAATGACGGAAAAAATGTGTGTAATTCAATTTAATACAGAAACGATTTGCATGTCTACAAAAAAAGTGTCGGAATAAAGATATTGTAATTGAGTGTTACGCACGAAGCGATTAAATCTTACTGCGAAATACAAGCGACGGCGGAAAACGAATAAAAAGAAAGAGGTTTCTTCAAAATTATCGTTGTAAACATGATAAAACGCCGTTAAAACGCTTGCATAACGCAAAAAAATATGCTATAATGTTTATACTTAATAATCAGTAATGAGTATTGAGAGTGGTTCGCCACTCTCAATATTGCTATGTGGAGGTGTTTCGCCGTGAAATGTAAGCCTATCGAAGAAATAAAAGCCTTTCTCGAACCGTTTGCCGAGGAACAGGGAATCGAAATTTACGACGTTGAATTCAAAGCGGGCAAAGAACCCGCGCTGACCGTTTATATCGATAAAGAGGGCGGCGTCGATCTGAATACCTGCGAAGCGTTTCACCGCGCGATAGATGAGCCGCTCGATACGCTCGACCCCACGTACGGCGAACAATATACGCTGAACGTTTCTTCGCTGGGACTGGACCGACCTTTAAAAACCGACAAAGACTTCGCGCGGGTAAAAGGCAAGAAAGTGGAAGTAAAGCTGTTTGCGCCGATGAAAGGCAAGAAGTTTTTCGAAGCGGTTTTAGAAGATTTTACGGAAACCTGCGTGATTCTGAATACGGGAAAGGAAACGGAAAAAATCGAACGGGCGAAAATCGCGCGGATCAACGAAGCAATCGATTTCGATTGAGCCGCCGAATCGGATAAAAGTAAAAAATCAAACATTAAAAATAAAACACAAATCTGACTTCAGGAGAGAAAGTAAAATGGACAACAAAGAATTTTTCGCTGCTTTCGACGATCTTTGCAAAGAAAAGGGAATCGGAAGAGAAGAATTTATCGAAACACTGAAAAACGCGCTCAATTCCGCTTATAAAAAGCAGTACGACGACGGTTCGGAAGTGTTTGTGGACATCGATCCCGAAAAGGGCATTTTCGAATGTAACGCCGTGCAGAAAGTCGTGGCGGAAGTTACCGATCGCGACAGAGAAATTTCCGTGGAAGAGGCGCAGGCGATCAATCCGGAATATCGCGAGGGCGACGAAATCGTACGTACGTTCGTACCGCAGGATTTCGGACGGATTGCGGCGCAGACGGCGCGTCAGGTAATTTTGCAGAAACTCCGCGAGAAAGAACGCGACAACACGTTTTCTGCCATTTCCGATAAGGAAGGCGAGCTGATGGAAGCGACGGTACGCAAGATTGACGATAAAAACGTGTACGTTGATTTTGCCGATCGCAAAATCGAAGGCGTGATGCTGCCGCAAGATCAGTCGCCTACGGAAAAATACGAGCCGAACGACGTTATCAAAGTATTTGTGAAGCGCGTGAAGAGCGGCGGCAGAAATTCTCAGGTGCTTGTATCTCGTACGGCGCCGGGGCTGGTGAAAAAGCTGTTCGAACAGCAGGTGCCGGAAATCGCGCAGGGGCTTGTGGAAATCAAATCCGTCTCCCGCGAGGCAGGGCACAGAACGAAGATGGCGATTTACTCTTCCGATTCCCGCGTGGACGCGGTGGGCGCGTGCGTAGGCAACAAGGGCAGCCGCGTGAACGCCGTCGTGAACGAACTGGGCGGCGAGAAAATCGATATTATTCTCTGGAGCGAAAATCCGCTTGAATTTATCGCGAAAGCGCTTTCTCCCGCAACGGTGATTTCCGTTACGCAGACGGGCGAAAATGCCGCCGTGGCGGTTGTGCCGGACGAAAAATTGTCGCTGGCGATCGGGCGCGACGGACAGAACGCGCGTCTGGCGGCACGGCTGACGGGCTGGAAGATCGACGTGAAAGATTATTCCACGGCGGAAAAACTCGGACTTCTGGCATATGAGAACGAGGGCGAAGAGGCGGAAGGCGAAGAGGCCGCTGCCGGAACCGATGAAACGAAGAGCGCCGAAGTTGCGGCGGAAGAGACCGGAAAGACGGAAGAGTAATGGAAAAAAAAGAGCCGAAAAGAATGTGCGTCGCGTGCCGCGAAATGAAAGACAAACGAGAGCTTCTGCGCGTGGTGAAAAATGCGGCGGGAGAAATCGGAATCGATTTCTCGTTCAAAGCGGCGGGGCGCGGCGCGTATGTTTGCAAGAATGCGGGATGCGTAAAGCGGATGAAAAAATATCGGCTGCTGAACAAAGCGTTTTCCTCGCCCGTAAGCGAGGAGATATACGCAAAAATCGAATCGGAGTGCGCGGCGGAACATGAAGAACGGTAACGGAGCCGCGAAAGACGACGCGGCAAAATTGAAAGCCTATCTCGGTTTTTCTTTAAGAAGCGGAAAAATCGTGCTCGGCGCCGATAAAATCGCGGAAACGCGGCGGGGCGTACGGCTGATTCTTGCCGATTCGGACATGGGAAAAACGGCGTTGAAGCGACTGAAAGCCGCGGCGGACGAATCCGGTGCGCCGCTCTATCTGTACGACGGGCGGTTGGGAGAATTGCTGTCGATTCCCGCGGTGAAAGCGGCGGCATTGAAAGACAAAAATCTCGCGAAAGCGGCTGAAGGGGCTGTTTGCGCGGGCGAAAAGTGGAATTTATATTCGGAAGGAGAAATCTGAACTTATGGCAACAAAAAAATACGAAAACGCGGAAAAGGTAACGGAGCTGCTGGGAGCGGGCGGCTTGAAATCGGCTTCCGAGCGGTTACTTTCTTCGGAAAAGCAGCTTTCCGACATTCTGAAAAAGCTGTCGATTCTCGAAGAAGAGCGCGATCGCGCCGACGCGGAGGAAAAGAGAATCGCGGAGGAACAGCGTTACGCGGAAGAGCAGGAACGCGCCGCAAAAGCGGCGGAAGAACAGGCGGCTGCGGAAAACGCGCGCGCGGAAGCCGAACGCGAGGCGGCGGAAGCTGCCGCGGCGAAGGCGAAAAAAGAGGCGGAAGAAGCGGAGAAAGCCGAAAGAAAACAGACGGAAACGCCTGCGCAGGCAAAGGAACCCGTGGCGGAATCCGCGCCTACCGTGGAGAAGAAACCTGCGGAAAAAGGATCCGAAGCGGAAACAACGGCGGAAGAAAAAAAGACGGATATCGCGAAAGAGGTACCGTCGGTTGCCGTAAACGAAGAAAAAATGCCCGATACGGCGGAAAAAGCACCGTCTGCGGAAAAAGCGGAGGTAAAAGAACCCGCCGCCGAATCGAAAGCGGAAGAGCCTAAAAAGCCCTCCACGCCTTCGTATATCGTGCGCAGAGCATCCGACGCGCCCGCAGCTTCCGCACCCGTAACCCGCCCCGCGGGGGCGAAAAGACCGCCGATGCGTTTCGTGAACGGTCAGGCGGTGGGCGTATACGTAGCGAAGCCCGGTACGGAAAACAACGATAAGCCTTCTTATCGTCCCGGCGGCGCGGCAAGTACGTTCCGCCAAAGAGGCGATAAGCCGTTCCCGCCGAAATCGGGTACGGGCGCCGCGTCTTTCAAACCGAGAACTGGAGCAGTTGCCGCTCCCGTTCTCCCGAAAGAGAATACAAAAACCCCTTCCAAGAAAAAATTCGAAAAGACGTACGTTGAAAAACGCCCCGTATCCCGCTACACCCTTCAAAAGCAGCAGGGCATGACGGTGGAAGATTTCGACGAAGATAAGACGGGTTACAGAAAGGTCCGTTTGCCGAAAAAGGCGAAAAAAGCGGATATTCCTACGATTAAAATCGAACATGCCGTAGTTACCACGCAGGAAATTCCTTTGAAGGTGCTTTCCGAAAAACTGGGAATTTCCGCGGTGGAAATTACCAAGCGCCTTTTCAAAGAAGGCATTATGAAGAGCATCAACGATTCGATCGATTACGATAACGCGGCGCTTATCGCGCTCGATATGGGCATCGACCTTGAATACAAGCCGGAAAAAACGGCGGAAGAGGTACTTCTCGATACTGTGAAAGACGAGGACGAAACCAAGCTTGTAACGCGTGCGCCCGTGGTTACGGTGATGGGGCACGTAGACCACGGCAAAACTTCGCTGCTGGATAAAATCCGTTCCACTTCCGTTACGGAAGGCGAAGCGGGCGGCATTACGCAGAGCATCGGCGCCTATACGGTTACGGCGAAAGGCAAACAGATTACGTTTATCGATACGCCGGGACACGCGGCATTTACTTCGATGCGTGCGCGCGGCGCGAAAGTTACCGATATCGTCGTTCTGGTGGTGGCTGCCGACGACGGCATCATGCCGCAGACGGTGGAAGCCATCAACCACGCGAAAGCCGCAAACGTGCCGATTATCGTAGCGATGAACAAGATGGATAAGCCGGACGTGAACCCCGATAAGGTGAAACAGGGGCTTGTGGAAAACAATCTCGTTCCCGAAGAGTGGGGCGGCGACGTAATGATCGTTCCCGTTTCCGCGAAAACGGGTATGGGCATCGACAACCTGCTTGACGCCATCAATCTTGTGGCGGAAATGCAGGAACTGAAAGCCAACCCGGACAGAGAGGCAAAAGGTACGATTATCGAAGCTCGTCTGGATAAAGGGAAAGGACCTGTGGCAAGCATCATCGTGCAGAACGGTACGCTTCATACGGGCGACAATATCCTTTCCGGCACCACGATGGGCAGAGTGCGCGCGATGTTTGACGACAAGGGCAAACCCGTGAAATCGGCAGGTCCTTCGATGGCGGTATCCGTGCTCGGTTTAGAGGACGTGCCGAACGCGGGCGACAGCATTGTGGCGGTGGATCAGAGCCTGATGAAGCAGGTACAGGAAGAACGCAAGAACAAAGAGCGCGAAAGCATGATCAAGGAACAGGGGCACGTAACGCTCGACGACGTGTTCGCGCAGGTAGAAGAGGGCAAGATGAAGAATCTGAACCTCATTATCAAAGCAGACGTGCAGGGCAGCGTGGAAGCGGTGAAACAGTCGCTTGAAAAGATGTCCAACGAAGAAGTGCGCGTGAAAGTGATTCATGCGCAGGCGGGCGCGATTAACGAAAGCGACGTGATGCTGGCGGAAAGCGCGAACGCGATTATCATCGGCTTCAACGTGCGTCCGGACGCGAAAGCGAAAAAGCTTGCGGAAACTTCGAAAGTGGACGTAAGAATGTACCGTATTATTTACGAGCTGCTGGACGATATCGAAAAGGCGCTGAAAGGCATGCTTACGCCGAAAACGCAGGACGTCCTTACGGGCAAATGCGAAGTTCGTCAGACGTTCCAGATTACGGGCGTCGGTACGGTTGCGGGCTGCTATGTAACGGAAGGCAAGATTGTGCGCGGCGGCAAGCTTCGTATCTATCGCGACGACATTATGATTTGCGAGGGCGGCGTAAAACAGCTCAAGCGCTTCAAAGACGACGTGAAAGAAGTGAATTACGGCTACGAATGCGGCTGCGCGATCAACGGCTTCAACGAAATCCGCGTGGGCGATATTATCGAATGTTACGTAACGGAGGAAATTAAAGCGGAATGAAGGTTTCGAGAACTTCGCGACTGAACGGAGAGTATCAGAAAGAAATCAGCGCGATTATTTCGGGTAAACTGAAAAATCGCGATCCGCGCCTCACGGGATTGATTTCCGTTACGGAGGCGGACGTTGCGCCCGATTTGAAAACGGCAAACGTATACGTGAGTATTTATGCGTCTTCCGAAGAAACGAAAAAGCGCGATTTTGCGATTCTGCAGGAGAACGCGCCGTTTATACGGCACGAACTTTCTCAGGTGATGCGTATGCGTACCGTGCCCGCGCTTACGTTCCGGCTGGATAAAAGCATGGAATACGGTTCGAAAATGGACGAGTTGTTCAGAAAAATTCACGTGGAAGAAAGCGCCGGCGAGGACGGAAAAGACGGCGGAAATACGGAAAAATAAAGACGAAAAAGATGACGGATATTCTGAAATTTTTTACCGACGACGAGCGAGCGACGCTTGCGCGGGCGGCAAAACAAATAAAAGCGGCGAAAAAAATCGCCGTGATAACGCATATGCGCCCGGACGGCGACGCGGTGGGCAGCGCGCTTTCGCTTACGCTGGCATTGAAAAATATGGGCAAAAACTGCGTTGTCTGCGACGAATCGGATCTTCCGTCGAATCTGACGTTTATATCTCAGGCGGCGTGGCTGGAAAAAGAACTGCCGGACGACGCGGATTTATACATCGCCGTGGACAGTGCAGACGTGGCGCGGCTCGGCGCCGAATGCGATGCGTTTCGTTTTGCGGGACAGAGGGCGACAACCTGGAATATCGATCACCATGTATCGAATACGCGCTATGCGAAAGAAAATTTCGTGCGGGTATGCTCGGCAAACTGCATGAATATGCTCGGGCTTTTGTTATCGCTCGGCGCGAAAATCGATAAAGAAACGGCGAACCTTTTAATGATCGGCTTGCTCACCGATTCGGGGGATTTTTCGCACGACGACGTAACGGAAGAAACGTTTGCGGCGGGCGCGTATCTCACGGCGGCGGGAGCGGACGTGGCAACGCTGCAATACACGCTTTTTAAAAAGCAATCGAAGGCGCGCGCGCTTCTGCACGGCGAAACGATGAGCAGAATGAAATTCGATTTCGACGATCGTTTTGCATATATCGTGATTACGCGCGCAATGCTGGAAAAATACGGCGCCGATCAGGGCGCGACGGAAGGGTTTGTGGACTTTCCTTTGTCGGTGGACGGCGTGGAAATCTGCGCTTCTGTTATGGAAGTAAAAAAAGGACAGTATAAAATTTCTTTGCGTTCGAAATCGTATGCCGACGTAAACCGGCTGGCGGCTACGTTCGGCGGAGGCGGGCACGTCCGCGCGGCGGGGTGCATATTAAGCGGGGATTTGTATGAGGTGTTGGATCGGCTATCGTATGCCGTATCGCAATATTTATAAATACGCAAGGAGCCGATCCGTAGTCTGCTTGTCAGGTAACTTTTGGCCTTCTTTGAAAACAATAAATATCGAAAATCGAATAAATTGTATCGGGAATCGTATAGACATACGATTCCCGATATGTTATAATAGAAACAGTTTCGGAAATCGCCATTCGGTTCTCCGGGCAATAAGCAAACGAGGATGTTTGATATGAAAAAGATTAAAGTAGGTGTGATCGGGTTAGGACAGCGCGGCATGGGGTTGTTGGGGACGATGATGGCGTGCGAAGAGGCCGATGTCGTGGCGGTGTGCGATAAGTACAAAGATCGCCGCGAAGACGGCGCAAAGCGCGTGAAAGAAACGCGCGGCAACGACGTGAAGCAATACGAGGACTATCGCGAGCTGATAGACGATAAAGACGTAGAAGCCGTAGTGATTGCCACTTCGTGGGACGAGCATACGCGCATGGCGGTTTATTCGATGAAAGCGGGAAAATATACCGCCGTAGAAGTTGCCGGCGCATACGATATCGAGGACTGCTGGCAGCTTGTGCGCACGTACGAAGATACGAAAACGCCGATTATGATGCTTGAAAATTGTTGTTTCGATAAGTTCGAACTGCTTTCCACGTCGCTGGTGCGTTCGGGAAAACTCGGTGAAATCGTGTATTGTCATGGCGCGTATGCGCATGAGCTGCGCGGGGAAGTGCTCGGAGGAAACGTAAACAGACATTATCGCCTGAGAAATTACGAGCTGAGAAATTGCGAAAATTACCCTACGCACGAACTGGGTCCGATTGCTAAAATTTTAAATATCAATCGCGGGAACAAGATGCTTTCTTTAACTTCCGTGGCTACGAAGAGCCGGGGGCTGACAGAGTGCGCTAAGAGCGACCGTTCGCCGGATCCGTCGTTGAAGGATACCGAATTTAATCAGGGAGATATTGTGGTAACTACGATTACCTGTGCTGGCGGCGAGGTGATTACGCTGCGCCTCGATACGACGCTGCCGCGTTGTTATTCGCGCGAATTTACCGTGCGCGGTACGAAAGGACTTTGCATGCAGGATGCGAATATGGTGCTTCTGGAATCGGATAAGTTTCTGCATGACGATTTCGAAGCGGTTAAGACGATTGAAAAGCATATGAACTGTGCGGAAGACTACGCACGGTATTTGCCTGCAATCTGGCGCGATATGACTGAAGAAGAGAAACGCTTGGGGCACGGCGGCATGGATTATCTTGAATTCAAGGCGTTTTTCCATGCGATTTTAAATAATGAAGAAATGCCGATCGACGTGTATGATATGGCGGCGTGGATGGCGATTACGCCGCTTTCCGAACAATCTGTCGCGCACGGCGGTATGCCGCAGGCAATCCCCGATTTCACGCGCGGAAAATGGATGTACCGCCCGACTCTGGACGTAACGGAATTGCCCGAAGTTGCGGAAGAAGCGGATGGCGGGCTTTGCGTTAAAAATCGACTGGGATATTCAAGAAAATAACCAAAGCAAGCAGATAAACCGCAGAAATGAGAGCGAATATACCTATATGAAATAGCGACGGGCTTTTTCCGCCGCTTTTTCTTTGGGGGAATGCGGGAATGAAAAAAAGCGGGATGTATGTCGCGGGAAATGATAAAGCAACGGCGTAATATCGGAAAACACGCTGTAAAAAGCCTTTTTCGGCCGAAAATACAGGGGAGGAGATAGAAAGTATTGCTATTCATAAGTACTATGTCCGACATAATAATTATGATACGCATAGTACTTATAAGCTAAAAATGTCAGGCATAATAGCGCAAAACAATGAAAATGTCTGTCATAATACCGTATTTGACGGTATTTTGAAGAAAAATATGTAAAAAAATGCGAATCGTAATATGGTAATCGCCGTATTACGATTCGCATAATCCTCGATACTCGTTATCAAAAATAATACGAACTCCGAATTGAATTCGAAGTTCGTATTATTCACGTCGTGGCGCAGAAGACGAGATTTGAACTCGTGCCACCATTACTGATGCTACTCCCTTAGCAGGGGAGCCCCTTGAGCCTCTTGGGTACTTCTGCAACGTTTCAAAAGAGAAGTTTTCTATCTCTTGTTTCAACGCTATATTACTATACCATATTTCAATCGAAAAGTCAAAGCTTTTTACGCGCCCGAACCAAAAATTCCGTGTGAAAAATCGAAAAAATGAAAAATTTTTCTTTCAGTCTGTTGTCAGCCTTGATTTTTTAACAAATATGTGATACAATATTGATACTGAAAACGAGCGGGTGCCCGTAAATCGGATAACGACCGAAAACAGGCAGACTTAGAATAACGAGGTAAGAAAACTATGAACATCTGGCACGATATCTCCCCGGCGCGGATTACGGCAAAAACTTTTGAAGCTCTGATCGAAATACCCAAAGGCTGTAAGGCGAAATACGAACTTGATAAAGAAACGGGTATTTTGCGCCTCGATCGCGTGCTGTATACTTCCACGGTTTACCCTGCCAACTACGGCTTTATTCCCCGCACGCTTGCGGAGGACGGCGATCCGCTTGACGTACTGGTGCTTTGCGGCGAAAGCATCTATCCGATGACGCTTGTAACGTGCTATCCCATCGGCGTTATCAAAATGACCGACGGCGGCGATCTCGACGAAAAAATTATCGCCATTCCGGTAAAAGACCCCACCTACAACACTTATTATGATATTCACGAGTTGCCGGCGCATATTTTCGATGAAATGATGCACTTTTTCGAGGTGTATAAATCGCTCGAACACAAACAGACGACGGTGAAAGAGATTTGCCACCGCGACGAAGCCGTGGAAATCATTAAAAAGTGCGTTGAAATCTATGACAAAACATATAAAAACGGAAAAAAGCGCAAGTAAAATCTCGTAGGCGACGATTAAACGACTCGTACGCGATTTTTTAAGGTTTTCTGCAAATATAAGCAGAGAGATTCGGCTCGTTGTTTTGCGATATCCGCATTGTATGCGACGCCCGCTCTGCCGAGGGCGGCTTCTTTGCTTTTTCCGAAAACGTGATAGGGGATAATCTCGGCGCGCTGAAATTTTTCGCGATAAATCGTAAGAAATTCTTTTAAGGCTTCAAATTCAACTTCATCGTCGTTCGCGCCCGGAATCAGCGGCAGTCGAACGACGATTTTTGCGTTTATATCGAACAGCCGTTTTAAATTTTCGAGAATTAAAGCGTTGCCCACGCCCGTAAGTTTTTGATACGTTGTTGCGTTGAGGTGTTTTATATCGTATAAAAACGTGCTGCCCGCTTTTGCTGCCCGTGTGAAAAAATCGGGCGAGCCGCAGCCGCAGGTTTCTATTGCCGTATCGATGCCTTTTTCTTGCGCAAGCCGAATGAGTTCAAGCGAAAATTCCGCTTGCGCCGCCGGTTCTCCGCCCGAGATCGTGATGCCTCCTTCCGCAATGCCGCCCGAAGAATAGAACGGCTTATCTTTTTCCGCTTCGGCGATGACTTCTTCCGCCGAAACGATTTTGCCGCAGATTTCGTTTGCGCCGGCGGGGCAGATTTCCGCGCATTTGCCGCATAACGTGCAAAGTTTGCGGTTGACGACGATTCTTCCGTTTTCAAGCCGCCGTGCGGCGCAATCGCGCAGACATTTTCCGCACCCCGTGCATTTATGCGCGTAAAAAAGCAGTTCTGAATCGGTAGATTGCGATTCGGGGTTATGACACCAGGCGCAACGCAGCGGGCACCCTTTTAAAAAAATCGCCGTCCTGATTCCGTTGCCGTCGCTTAAAGAACAATGTTGAATATCGAATATTTTTCCGTACATATCGCCGCTTCTCCGTTGAAAAATTCAATCAATCCTCGTGCTCCGTCCGCTTTAAAATTTCGTTTCTGATTTCGGGGCAAAGCTTTGTGTAGTATGCGGAAAAGCCGCTTACGCGCACGCGCAGCGAGCCGTAATCTTCGGGCGTTTTTTCCGCCTGCAGAAGCGTTTCGCGCGATACGTGATTTACCTGAAACTGTACGCCGCCCTCGTTTAAAAACGTTTCGAACAACGCAGCCGTTTTTAAAAATTTTTCATCGTTTTGTATCATCGAAGGATCGAGCGCAACGTTGAATACAAGGCTGCCCGTTAAAATTTTCGAAGGAGCCATATGTGCCACCGATAATAAAAGCGAAGTCAGCCCGTTTTTATCGAGTCCGTGCCATTGTCCTATGCCGATCATAAACGGATCGCCGCGCTTTCTGCCGTCCGGGGTGGCGGGCATAGCCGCGCCGAACCACGTAGAGTGCGGATTGTATCCTTCGAAGCAGCCGGCAAGAAGTTTATGCCCGAATGTTTCGGAAAGCGGCGAAATAATTTTGTACAACGCGTTCGTAACGCTTATGGCAACGCTTTCGGAATGTTCGTCGTTGTTACCGAAGAATTTTCCGCGGTTGAGTACGTAGGCGCGCAATTCGCCGTCGCCCCAGTCGTTATCGAGCAGTTCACAAAGCTCTTGCGCCGAAACGCGTTTTTCGTCGTAAACAAGTTGTTTGATGATGGAAATCGAATCAATCACGCACATCAAGCCGTTCATATTCAGGTTGGCGGAAAGCCGCTTTGCGCCGCCTTGTGTTGCGCTTTTTGCGCTTTCGATACATCCCGGCATAAACAAAGAAGAAATCACGTCGGTATCTTTCGAACGCGCGGCATTGAATAAATTCTGATAATAAAGAGCTTCTTTTACGGTATCATTCAATATCGTTTTAAATAAAGTCGAAAATTCTTCGTAAGATTTGCAGGCGGCAAACTTTTTGCGCCGCCCGTTTAAAAGGGTATCGAGCGAGCGGGCGATATTGATATGCGCGCCGGTAAAATCCACGCCGCCCGGAAACGCCGTTTCGTTGCAACCCACCGTAGTGTAATTCACGGCGATTGACAGGGGCAAGCCTAAAATTTTCGTAAACGCTTCGATTCTCGGCTCGTCGCCAACGAACGCAATGCGTTTATAGCTATCGCGCCGTTCCGCATCGAGAAGTTTGTAAAGCACCGCAAACGGCGTTTTTTTCGTATGCCGCAGCGAAATCTGCGGGCAGCACATCGGCAGTTCGAGAAGCGCTTCTAAAATAAGCTCGGAAAGCTCGTTCCAGCCGTCGTTCATATCTTCGTCGTAGCCGCCCAAGGCAAAGTGCGATTCGCCGCCCTTATCAGTATTGCCCGAAAAATAGGGGGTATGCGCCTTGACGGTTACGAAAAATTCCTGCAAAAGACTTTTCGCTTCGGCTTTCGTGATTTTTCCGCTTTGCAGATCGCGCGTGTAGTACGGGTATAAGTATCTGTCAATCAAACCGATGCTGTCCGGGTTGAAATGAAAGCATATCGAAACGGCGGTAATCGCCTCGCGGAAACTTTCGGCGGGGTATCGCGGCGCGCGGCGGCATGCGTCGGCGGTATCGGTAAGTTCTTTGCTTCGCGTGGCGTCCGGGGCGGTTTTCGCGGCGCTTTCGAAACCGCTTGCAAGGCGTTCGCACCACGCGATCATTCCGTTACATACGATTTTTAATGCGCGCAGATAATCGAGCCGCTCTTTATCGCCTGCGTGCGTTTCTTCCGATTTTTCGATTTTTTTCAGCAAGCCGTCCAAGCCGTTTTCGAGAATAAACTTATAATCAAGCACGGAGTGTTCCCATTCGAACGTAACGAGATTTTTATACGGTTTTAAATAAAATAAAGCGGCAATGCGTTGCCAACGCGTATAGCCGATACGCTGAAATAAATCGCCGCGAAAGCTTCCGTCGAAACGGAACATGCCGGGCAGGCGCAACTGCGGCTCGTGGACTACCGTCTGATTCTGCATATATGCCGCGAATTTCAGCGCGTCGATCACGGGATCGGGTTCGCATTCTATGATACGATCGTAGGCAGTGGCAACGGGCGCGGGATAAATATCCTGCACGTTTGAAAGTTCAAGTAAATTCTGTATTCTTTTTTCCATAATTATTGCCTCGCTTTTGGTTTATTGCAGATTCAGTATAGCGTTCTTGCGTGGGATAAGTCAAGGAAAAACCTAAACGAGTATTCAAAAAAGAAACGGAATGTTTGACAAAATAAAAAATATCCGCTATAATTAAAAAAGGAGCGGACGAAGGGGGAAAAATAAAATGAATTTCGAATTGTTGTATACCGACGCCGCGCATACGCCCGAAATCGTGGGCGCGAACGACGTAAACAATAAAGCGGGGCGGTACGATTTCACCACCGTATGTTACGAAATTTATTTTTCAAAATACGGCGGTACGCGGTCTTTGTATTTTTTTCAGGGCGGCGTAACGCGTGAAATCACGATTGAAAAAGGTAAAATCTATTTAATTCCGCCGAAAATAAGGCATATCGACGAAGTTACGAAAACTTCGGAGGATCGCAGCGGCTTTATTTTGTTTTTAAAATTTCAATGCGAAGATTTTCTCGGCAATTTTCGTATCGTACAGGGGAACAAGCGTTTTGAAATACTCGCCGATAAATTCCGCCGCGAATGGCTCGGGAGAAACCCCGGCTTTCGTATCCGTTGCCATGCGATACTTGCGGAAATTTTCGAAGAATTGCGAAAAAGCGTCGATATATTGTATTCAAAAAAGAAATACGAAATTTTGCGCCCCGCCGTGGATTATATTCATGAAAATTATCGCGACGAAAAAATTTCCGTGGAAAAATTAAGCGGAATTTGTAAAATCACGCCGCAATATTTTCATCGTTTGTTTTTGCGCGCATACGGCGTTACGCCGCATAACTATATCGAAAATCTGCGGCTGCAATACGCAAGAGAACTGCTTGTAACGGGCAAATACGCCGTGGCGGAAGCTGCTTTTTCCGCGGGGTACGAAAACGCTTCGAATTTTACGCGCAGTTTTCGTCGCCGTTTCGGCGCTTTGCCCGCGGATTTTTTTTCCGATAAAAGGATGAAATAAACTTTTATAAACTTTTCAACTTACTGCGGATTCGGTCGCCGCGCCCTTGTAAAGCCGCACGGCCACCACGGTAATATCGTCCTGCGCGGTTCCGTTTTCGCGGCGCAGCACTTCGGCAAGTAAGTTATCGGCAATCTCCTGCGGATTATAGCAGGGGATTTTTTTCAGTGCATCCAGTAATTCGCCGGAAGAGGAAAACGCCGAAGTTACGCCGTCGCTCACGAAAAGCAGAATATCGTTGTCTTTCAGGCAATACGTGGCGGCGGTAGGGCGCATTGCCTCTAAAATACCCAGCGGCAACGAATCTCCTTCCAGTATTTTCAGCGTATTTTCCGATAAAATAAATCCCATCGGCGAACCGATTTTTACAATGTCCGCTTTGCCGCTGTCCAGGTCCACCACGGCAACGTCTACGCAGGCAAACGTTTCTTCTTTGCTGAAAGAAAGCAGTTTATTCACTGTGGAAAGCACGAGATCCGAGGGCATTTTTGCCCGATAAAAACTTTCCAGAAGAGAAATTGCCGTTTCCGATACCTTTTTGGCATATTCGCCGCTGCCCATTCCGTCGGATAGCGCCACCATAAATTTCCGTTCGTCGATGCGGATCACCGAATGCGTATCTCCGCTGGCGGTTTCTCCGTGTTTTTTCATGCTTGCCACGCCGAACGCCGCGTCGTAAACGGGTTTTTTACGCAGAATACAGCAGAATTTATCATCGGACAGGGTAATTCTTTCCGAAATCATCATCGGCGATTTCAGAACCTCCGAAGCCACAGCCGCAATTTTTTTCACGTCCGCTTTGCCGTACGTTACCAGCGAAAGCACGGGTGAATCGTCGCCGGAGAACGTCTTGCAAAGCATGGTTTCGCTGCATACGATTCCCGCTTTTTGCAAAGTCGTCGCCACGGCTTTTTCTTTATCCCGCTGCGATGCGAAAGGCGTGCTTTGTTCCAGTGCCAGACCCTTTAAAATTTCGCTGATCGCCTGCGCTTGTTTCGATAAAAGCTCTCTGCCGCCGGCGGCATTGTCCGCTTCAACGATATACTTACGGTATTCGGCAAGCTGTTTGTTTACGGCAAACAGCAGTCCGCTCTGGTCACGGCAGGCAGCGGCAAGCTTTTCCGGAATATCGATGAGGCTTACTCTTCCTTTGATACAGCCTATTTCAACCAGTTTTTCAATCTGCGCCCGCGCGTTCGTTTCTTTGTTGCATTCCGAAAAACCGGGGCATCTGCCGCACACGCCGTCGGAAACGCATTTACACATATATTCTTTGGCGCCGTCTTTCGAATCTTCGGAAGAAAGCGCCGTGAAAGAACTTTCGATTTCGCGGAAAACTGCGGAAATTTCAAACAGCTGTTCGCCGATTGCGGCCCTGTTCCGGTTGATGGCAATGCGTGAAAGATGTTTTTCCCGGTAAAACACAAGCTTGTTTTCCGCACGCGCGATTGCCGAAGGCGGCAAAATCAGAAACGCCAGCGACGGCAACAGCACGCACAATACCCACGGCACCAGGTAAGAAGTCGTCGTTTCAAACACGTTTTCGTAGATACCGAAGAAAAAATAGCATAAAATCAGCGCGAAAACGGAAGGAAGTCTGCCCAGCGGAGCAAAAGCGGCAACCGCCACGCCGAAAACAAAAAATTTTGCCAGCGGCACCCCGGTCAATGCGGCAGGCAAAGCCAGCACAAACGCCGCAACGACGGAAGAAGCGTCTTTTACGGCGGCAGAATAAAACAGAAGAATAAAAAACGCCGCGCCGAGGTAAACGTCGGGCGTAAAAGCGCGGCACATTCCTATGCCGGAAAGTACGAATAACAGAAGCGAAAAAATGATTTCGTCGGCGCGCAGGCGGCATTTCAAAAGTCGGAACAAAATCGCCTTCACCGCAACGGAAAACACGGCGGATAAAAGATAGATCAGCGCCGCCGCGGCGATTTTCTGCACAAGCGCGTCGTTCAGAAAAGAAAACACGGGCGGAAGCGAATAAGCCGAAAAAGGCGCGAATACCGCAAACAGCGCCAGCGCCGCAAACAGCGCGAAAAAGGGGACAGGCGCGGCTTTACGTGCCGATTCCCTGCTTTCTTTGCAGAGTTTTCCGTAAACGGTAAATCCGATGAATAAAATCACGGCTTCTCCCGCGCACACAAGAAATACGTTACCGCTGAGCGACACGGCGGACGTCGCCGCGAAACAGGCGCAGCAGCCCGTCGGCGACGCGTGCGCGGAAAGCGCCGCAAACAGCAGCGCCAGCGCAAACGGCTCGTAATTGTTTCCGAGAAAGAAAAATAAAGCGCAAAGCGCCGTAAACGTAAAATAAAGTAAAAAGGTTTTTCCGCTGCGTTCGGTCCGGTGCATAATCGCCCTCCGCGATAAATTTTGTTACGATAAACAAATTATATCACGGCGATTCGCGAAAAATTTGGCGGTTTTTCGCCGATTTTCCGCAATTTCGTCGTTTCCGCTTTACGGCTTTGATTTTGGAAAATAAACAGCCGCCATAACCGACAATGCGGATGATAAAAAAGAAAAAAGACTTCCCCTTACGGAGAAGTCCCGACGTTCTCGACGCTCAATGCGCTCTTGAATCTACCGAAAATCCGAGCGAAATTAAAATGGCGCGGTTTACGCGGCTCATCGCTTCGGGCGGCAGTTCGCCGATGCGTTCTTTCAGTCTGCGTTTGTCCAGAGTCCGAATCTGTTCCAGCAGGATTACGCTGTCCTTGGCAAGTCCGTAAGCGGAGGGCAGTTCGATATGCGTGGGAAGCTTCGCTTTGTTGATTTTGCTTGTTACCGCCGCGGCGATCACGGTGGGGGAATATTTATTGCCTATATCGTTCTGCACCACAAGCACGGGGCGTACGCCGCCTTGTTCGCTGCCTACCACCGGTGAAAGGTCGGCATAATAAAGTTCGCCTCGTTTAACGTTCATTTTTTACCTCTTGCGTGAAAGACTTCCCTACGATATAATATGTAATATCGCCGTCTTTCCGTTCGCAATCGAAGTATAGCCGCGCCGTCGGCGTTTTATACCGGACTTTGAAAAAAAGTGCGGAAAGCGGCAAAAAAAATTCCGCCGGACGTAATCGTCCGACGGAACACGGCTGTCTGATGCGGCTGTTACATACTTATCAACGAGAATTTATATGATATATTCCGCTTTCTTTTCGGGCAGGGAATCGAGTTCCTGTTTTTTCTGCGCGTAGCCGGCTTTTCCAAGCAGCGCAAACGTCGCTTTTTTGCCTTCTTCAACGCCCGGCTGATTGAAAGTATTGATGTTGAACATCGCGCCCGCATACGCCGTCTGCAATTCGAAGAGGAACAGAAGTTCGCCGAGGGTGAACGCGTTCAGTTCGGGAATCCACAGCGTGTAATTCATTCTTCCGGCTTTCGTCAGCGCGTACGCCGTAGCGGCGTTTTCCGCCTGAATCAGTTCTTCCATCGTGTGTCCGCCGAGGAACGAAACGTCGGGAATGCTTTCGCAGCCGTTCGGAATGCCGAATTCGCACGCATATTTTTTCAGCGAAAGGAAAGTAACCACTTTATCGTAAGGACCTTCCGTATACAGCTGTACCTGCGAATGCTGGTCGGTAACGCCCAGCGATTTGACGGGCGTCTGACCTACGTTGCAGGGCTTGCCGTCCAGCGTTTCGTTTTTGCCGAGCGATTCCGCCCAAAGCTGGCAATACCAGTCGGCAAGATATTTCAGATTGTCGGAATAGGGCATCATCACGCCGATGTTTTTGCCTTCGTTCATCGCGGCAACCTGCAATACGGCGCACGCCAGCGCGGGGTTCTTCGCCATCGAAGAAGAACGGCAGATCGAATCCATATACGCGGCGCCCGCAAGCAAGCCTTTGATATCGATGCCGAGTACCGCCGCGGGTAAAAGCCCTACGGGGCACAGTTCGGAAAATCTTCCGCCTACGCCGTCGGGAAGAACATAGCTCTTCACGCCGCCCAGTTCGTCGGAAATCTTTTTCAGATTGCCTTTTTTCGCGTCCGTCGTGAAAATCACGTTGTCTTTTACGGAAACGCCCGCCTTTTTCAGAAGGTCGGCAATCACAAGATACTGCGTCATCGTTTCGCTGGTAGCGCCCGATTTGGAAATTACGTTAAAGCAGGTTTCTTCGGGTTCGATAACGTCCAGCAAGTCTTTCATTCTGACGGGATCAACGTTATCCTCCACGTAGAATTTCGGACCTTTCCGCTTGTTGCGGGGCAGATCGTTGTAGTGCAGATGGCAAAGCGCGTTGAACGCCATAATCGGGCCGAGCGCGCTGCCGCCGATACCGAGCACTACGAAATATTTGAATTTTTTGCGAACGTTTTTCGCCGTTTCCAAAATATCCGCAACGATTTCTTTCTGATTGTAGGGCAGTTCCGTCCAGCCCATAAACAGTTCGTCTTTGCCGCGGTTTTCTTTCACGTAGGCGTATGCTTTCGACGCCGCGGAGCGGTACGAAGCCAGCTTTTTATCGGTAAAGCCTTTATCGCCGAGGAAAGTTTCCGTCATATTGTTGTAATCGAGCGTTACGCGCATCGAATCGCGCCATTCTCTGGTTTTGTAACTCATATTGTTTTTACAATACTCCTTTGAATTTTTAATACAAAAATATTTTAAAACAATTTGCGCCGTCTGTCAAGGGTTGAAAAGGAAAAAACGAAAAAATTTCTCAAAAATACTTGAATTTTTTTCATACACATCAAAAAAGCACGAAAAAGCGCGTTAAAACAGCGTTTTCTTCACCTTTTTTACGGGGAACAGCCTGAAAGCTATCCAAAGCAGCAGGTTTGCCGCCAGCGTGCACACGCCTGATAAAAGCATCGCGGGAACGGCGGAAAGAAATCCCGAAAAGAGTGAATATAACGCTTTGCCGCACGCGGCTACGGGCGCCGTCAGCGCAAACGCAAGCAGGCATTTTTTCAGCAGCGCGCCCGAAAGCGGGTAGCGCGCAATCAGAAACAGCATGTTCAGGCACGCCGTGCATACAAACGAAACCGTCATACCGACGGGATAGGCGTACGCGCCGATTTCCGAAGGCAGAAAAAATACGCATAACAGCATCAGCGCCGCGCCGATGAAGTAAAAACGCAACGTTTGTTTTTCGTAATTCATCGAATTCAGAATACCCGTGGAAATTAAAGAAACGCTCATCGGCAGCAACATAAACGCGCATTTCGCAATCATTTCTCCGGCGCCGCGGTCGGAATATAAGAGTTCGCCGAGCGATAATCCGTATACGAAGAAAAAGGGCATGAACAGGCAGGAAAAAGCAAACGCCGAGTATACCCCCCGTTCGATGTCCGCCGTCAGTTTTCGGGTACGTTTTTTATAAAAACTTTCCGAAAATTCCGGCGTCAGCACCAGCGAGATCGCTCCGATGAATGTGGAGGGGACGGAAAGTACGGGCATCGCCATGCCCGCCGCCACGCCGAACGTACGTAGCGCTTCCGAAGGAGAGAGCCCCGCGCGTATCAGCATTGCGGGCAAAATCACGGCAACAGCCGAACCTATCAGCGTAGAACACGTGCGCACGGCGGTAATCGGCATCGCCGAAGAAAAAAGCGGACGGAATTGTTTTTTCGGCGAGCGGATTTTTCCTCCGTCCGCAAAAAACAGAATCACGGATGTCGCAAACGAAGCAAGATAAGAAATCACCACGGCAAAGCATGCAAGCCGCGTTCCACGCGCAACCTGGTCGGCTGCGCCGTAATATTCGGGAGAAAAGCGGTTCAGCAGCAAAACGCCGGCAATCACCATCACGGCTTCTTCGAACAATTCCGTCAGAGCCGGCTGAAAAAATTTTTTTTCGCCCCAGAAACTTCCTCGGATATCGGCATAAACGCATGTGAAGGGCAGCCCGATCAAAAGCAGCGTAAACAGACCGATGCAGCGTTTGTCGGAAAACAAAAATTCCGTATGTCGCCCGAATATAAAGAAAAACATGCATACGGGCAGGGTGAGAATCAGCGAAAAACAAACGCCCGCCGAAAGCGCGGAATCTCCCGCTTCGTTTTTCCCTTCGGCATAACCTTTCGTTTTCAGTCTCGAAATCGTTATCGGTATACCGCCCGTGCCGATCGTTAAAAATACGGCGAAAAGCGAAAGCGCCACCTGATACAGCCCCAAGCCCTCCGCGCCGATATACCGCGAAAGCACGATGCGGTATAAAAAACCGAGAGTTCTTTCCGCCGCGGATAAAATCGTAATAATCGCGGTTGTTTTATAAACGTTGTTTCGCATATAATATTGTACGGGGGCAAGCTCCGCTTTATGAAAACGACGGAAAAAAACGAGGTAAAAAGCCGATAAAAATAAAATCAACGAGGGGCATAGAATAAACCGATGCTGAGTATTGCAATTCCTAAATATTACAAAGTAAAAAAAGGACAGACGCTGCGTGCCGTGGCGGAGGCTTTTTGCGTTCCGGAAACGCGGATCGCGGTGGAAAACGGACTGAAAGGCGAAATTACGGAAGGGCAACTGCTGCGTCTCCCGCAGGAAAGGGGCAATTTATATATCGTACGCGCGGGCGACACGAAAGAATTGTTGTGCGGAAGCGCCGGAAATTATAAAAAAAAGAACGGCACGGATGCGTTTTACCCCGGCATGAAAATATGGATATAGAAAAAGCGCCACGGGCGTAACGCTTTATACTTCCGCCGCATACAATATAATAAGAAATTGAATGAAAAAACCCCGCCTGAACATCCGTAAAATGCGTAAAAGCGCGGGGAATTTCGGTCAGGAGGTTACAATGTCGTTTTATTCAAATTTTCAATCGGATAAATGTCCGGGTCCGATTACGGGAAATCCGCTGAACGGACTGACGGAAAAAGTGTGTCTGCAGGCGGAGAAAATTTTCGATGCGTGCATCAAACAACTGCAGCTCGAAAACTATACGCTTACGCTTACGGATTTCACGCCGGGGAATCCTACATATCCGCTTACGTTCGTCAGTGCCCGTACCACTTCTTCGGATGCTGTTGTCAGCAATCTGAACGTCGATCGGCAGGGCGATCGCCAGTGCGCCAGAGTGCAGGCAACGGTTACCGTCCCCGTGGAAGTGCTGTATGTAGACGCCGCGGGAGTGGAAGGTAAAGCCACGTCGTTCGTATCCGTTTCCGAAGACGTTCTGTTGTCTGTTCCCGCACCGTCGGTGATGCCGTTTATCGTCCGTGCCGCATGCAGCGCCGTTTCGCCCGAAGGAACGTTCAACGCGGCAAACAATACGTTCACCGTAAACCTTTGCTGCACGGTGATACTGAAAGTTGCCATGCAGGTGGAGCTGCTCGTGCCTTCGTACGGCTACAGCGTAATTCCGCCCGCGCAGGATTATTCGCAGGAAGTATGTTCCGGCTTCTTCGAACTGCCGCTCTATCCCAAAATGAATCCTTGTCCGTGCAAAAACGGATGAAACCGTGCGCGTCGTGCGATAAAACAGCCGCTTCCCGCTTGTCGGGAAGCGGTAAATTTTTTATAAAAGCAACAAAAAATTTCCGTTAAAAAGTTGCCTTTTTTTGCCGCGACTGCTATAATATTGCTATGAGTATTTATGCAATCGGCGATCTTCATTTGTCTTTCGACGACGCGAAACCGATGGATGTGTTCGGCGGCGCGTGGGCGGGGCATTTCGATAAAATCCGTGCCGACTGGAAAAGCAAAGTCGCGCCGGATGACGTCGTGCTGATTCCCGGCGATATTTCGTGGGCGATGAAACCGGAGGACGCGCTGAAAGATCTTGCCCGTCTGAAAGATCTGCCCGGCAAAAAGGTGTTTATCAAAGGCAATCACGATTTCTGGTGGAGCGGCATCACGAAACTCCGCGATAGCGCGCCGGACGAAACTTTTTATTTTTTGCAGACCGACGCGGTGCGTATCGGCAACAAAGTATATGCGGGTTCCCGCGGGTGGAGCTGCCCCGGCAGCACGGATTTTTCCGCCGAGGACGAAAAACTTTACCGCCGCGAATGCGAACGTTTCCGTCTGGCGCTGAATTGCGGTAAGGCGCTTTTGGAAGAGGGCGACGAGCTTATCGTCCTGATTCATTATCCGCCGTTTTCGCTGCGTTCGGCGGAATCGGGGTTTACGGAGCTGTTCGAAGAATACGGCGTCGGCAAAGTGATTTTCGGGCATCTGCACGGCGCGGGATATTTTCCGTTGCAAACGGAAAAAAACGGAGTGAAATATTATCTCACTTCCTGCGATAAAACAAATTTTTCGCTGACGAAAATCGAATGACGAAAATTTCCGTTTGAAAAATGCCGGCGAAGAATTTACCGGGAAAACAACCTGAACGCGCCGATGACGGACGGAAATTCCGGCAAATCGGAAAGTTTCGGCGCTTTGAAAAGCAAATAGCCTCCCGCGGCGGCAAAAAACACGGCGAACAAAAATAACATGCCCGCAACGGGCAACCAGTTTCGTTTCATATCCGTTACTATGGGTAAAAAACGGAAAAATATTTATTTGAAATTTTTTTTATCGCCCGCTTAGCTGCAGGATAGGTAAAAATGAAAGGAGATAATCATGACGAAAATCACAAAATCGGCTTTCGGCGAATTCGAAGGTAAACCGGTGGAGCGTTACACGCTCAGCGAGGGCGAAATGTCCGTAAGCGTTTTAACGTACGGCGGCATACTGCAAAGCATCGTTCTTCCCGATAAAAACGGGGAAAAACGCGACGTCCTTCTCGGATACGATACGTTGGATGGCTATCTGAACAACGGCGGCTATCTCGGCGCGCTCATCGGCAGATTCGGCAACCGTATCGATAAAGGCATTCTGAAAATCGACGGGAAAGAATATCGGTTGTATTGCAATGACCGAGGCAATCATCTGCACGGCGGAAAAGTCGGTTTCAACGCGAAAATCTGGAACGCCGAAATTTCGGGCGAAACGCTTTGCCTCACTTATTTTTCTCCGGACGGCGAGGAAAATTATCCGGGCGATCTCGGCGTGCGGGTGGTATATTCGCTGCAAAACGGCGCGCTTACCATTTCTTACCTTGCCGTACCCGATAAAAAAACGGCGATCAATCTCACGAATCACGCGTATTTCAATCTCAACGGAGAAGGGAATAACGTTACTGCGGCGGATAACTTTCTGCAAATCAACGCGCCGTACATCACGCCTACCGACGATACCCTGATTCCCCGCGGCGAACTTCGCGCCACCGCCGGCACGCCGTTCGATTTTTCCGCGCCGAAGCGTATTTCGCGGGATATCGATGCCGACGATCCCGATCTGAAAAAAGGCGGCGGTTACGATCATTGTTTCGTACTGATTCCGGGGCGCGACGTAACCAAACCTTACGCCGTCGCGTACAGCGAAAAAACGGGTATCGAAATGCGTTGTTATACCGATATGCCCGCGGTGCAGCTTTATACCGGCAACGGACTCGATCAATACGGCAAAAACGGACATCATTACGGCAAAAACAACGCTTACTGCCTTGAAACGCAGGCGATTCCCAACAACGTCAACGTTCCCGGATACGCGAAGTTCGGCTCTTCGATTTACGAACGCGGACAAATTTATCGCTTCTTCGCCTCTTACGAATTTTCCGTCAGAAAATAACGGCGGAACAGCGGTTCGTATCAATCAAAAAAGTCGTAAAAAATTCTCAAAACGCACGTGAAAGTGATTTATTTTCTTTTCTCTTGACAAAAACGAACAAATCGTAGTACAATAGAAACAGAAGAAGCGCGGAGCGGGCGTTTTTTGCCGCTAAAATCCGCGCAAACAGAATCATTAAGGAGAAACAGAAATGGGAAAGTACGAGGAAGCAAAAAAAGCGTACGCCGCTTACGGCGTAGATACGGAAAGCGCGCTTGAACGGCTGAAAAACATCCCTGTCAGCGTGCATTGCTGGCAAGGCGACGACGTGCTCGGCTTCGACGGCAGCGATTCGCTCGAAGGCGGCATTCAGACGACGGGAAATTATCCCGGAAAAGCCGTCGGGTTCGATCAGCTCAAACAGGATATTAAAGAAGCGTTTTCTCTGATGCCCGGAAAGAAGCGCCTGAACCTTCACGCCAGCTACGCGGTGCTCGGCAAAGATAAAGGCAAAGTGGACCGCGACGCCTATACGTACGAATATTTCAAGCCGTGGGTAGATTTCGCCAAAGAAAACAATTTCGACGGCATCGATTTCAACCCCACGTTTTTCTCGCATCCGAAGATGAAAAACGGTCTGACGATTTCTTCCGGCGATGAAGAAATCCGTTCGTTCTGGGTTCGCCACGGCAAAGCCTGCATGAAAATCGCGGCGGAAATCGGCAAAGCGATGGGGTCGCCGTGCCTTGTTAATCTTTGGGCTCCGGACGGCAGCAAAGATATCCCCGCCGACCGCCTTACGCCGCGCCTCAGAATGAAAAAATCTCTCGACGAAATTCTCGAAGGATACGATAAAGAATGGGTGATTCCCGCCGTGGAAAGCAAGGTGTTCGGCATCGGCGTGGAAAGCTATACCGTAGGCAGCAACGAATTTTACCAGAATTATGCGGCTACGCGCGGCATCTGCTGTCTGCTCGATACGGGGCACTATCATCCCACGGAAGTGGTTTCCGATAAGATTCCCGCGCTGCTCGCGTTTTACGATAAAGTGGCGCTGCACGTTTCCCGTCCCGTCCGTTGGGATAGCGATCACGTGGTGATTTTAGAGGACGAACTTAAAGAAATCGCCAAAGAAATCGTAAGAAACGGCGCGGAAAACAAAGTGAAAATCGCGCTCGATTATTTCGATGCGTCCATCAACCGCATCGGCGCCTGGGTAACGGGGCAGCGTTCTATGCAGAAAGCGCTTCTGTATGCAATGCTTTTACCGAACGATACGATGAAAGAATTGCAGGAAAGCGGTTCGTTCGGAAAGCTGATGTATATGAACGAACTGTTTAAAATGATGCCCGTCGGCGACGTCTGGAACGAATATCTTACCCGTCAGGGACTTTCCGAAACCTGGTACGGCGAAGTGGAACGCTACGAAAAAGAAGTGCTTTCCAAGCGTAAATAAAACAAAATCTCATGCAATACAAAAAGCCGCTGTTTTCCTCTGAAAACAGCGGCTTTTACAGGTGTGCCCGGTTTAAGTTTTAATCAGCGTCGGTCGTTTTCGAAAATAACCGATAGAATATCGAAAACAACACTATGTTGAAGAGATATAATGCGGGAAGTACCACAAACTTAAGCAAATCGCGCAACGAGCGGAGATCCGCTTTCATGTACACCGCAATCATCGATGCCAGCACCGTTACGATAACGAACATCACGCACGCCGTAACGATGTACGGGCATTTTTTCGTTCTGCGGACTTTCGGTTTATAGCCGCCTGCGTACATAATCGTGCAAATCAGAAACGCAAGGAATCCTACGGCAAACGCGGCGAAGGGGTACAGCCCGTTCACGTTCAGTTTATCGCGGAGGAAAAACGCCGAAAGGCTTTCCGCGATAATAATGAAGAAAATTACCATCGCCGCTCTGAACAGCGTTTTGCCTTTATTGAAAAATCCGTTTGCGGCTTCCGTTTTCTGCGCGTTTGCGGCAGGGAGGGGAGCGTTATAATTCGTTCCGCCGAACCCCTGTGCGTTTCCCGCGGTACGCAGCTTGATTCCGTCCGCATGCGCGCGTTCGTTCAACGCCGAAAAATCATAGCCGTTCTGCGCGTTGTTTCTTCCGAACTCCTGCGCATAGGGGGCGGGCTGCTGCGGAACCGCGGCTTGTTGCTGCCTGTTCCGTTCGTTTTGTTCGCGGTTATCGTAAGAAGAGGGCGTGCCCGTCAACGCTGCGTATTCCTGAGCGATTCGCGTCGCGTTGAATTGTCTGCGCGCTTCGTTCAAAGCAGATTCTCTGCCTTCCAGCTCATATTCTTTGTCTTTTAAAGCTGCTTCGCGGCGGGTTAAATTTGCGGCTTGTTCGCGTACGGCGTTGATCGTCTGCGCGTTTTCTTCTTCCGTTCTGGCTTTATCCGCTTCGTATTTTTCTTTTTCTTTTTGCCAGAGCGCTTTTTCCGTATAGTAATTCTGCCGTTCTTCGTCGAAGGCGCGGCGTTCTTCCGTCCATGCGGTTCGCTCGGAATGGAATCGTTGCAGATCCTCGTTGAAAGATTTCAGGTCGGCGTTGTATGCTCCGATTTTGTCGGCATAATCGAATTGCTGTGTAGAAAGTTCGCCGCGCCGCGTCGCAAAATCCGACTGCTCGGTTTTCAACGTTTCTTCGCGTTCTTCCAGCTCGCTTTCGCGTGCCGAAAGCCGATTTTCCGTCGTGGAAATTTCGTCTTTTCTCTGGCGCAGCGCCGCTTCGCGCTCGTTGAGGCGAATTTGTCTTTCGTCCAGTTCCGATTCGCGCTGCGAAAGGGCGTTTTCGCGCGATTCGAAATCGGTCGTCTTGTTTTCTACGTCTTTTTCCTTTGCCGAAAATTCGTATTCCCGTTCGGTGAATTCGTATTTTTCCTTTTCGAAAGCCGCGCGCAATTCCTCAAACGAACGCTTCGTTTCTTCGAAATCCGTTTTTTCTTCTTCGAAACGCCGCTTTTCTTCGTCGAAATCGTTCTGTTCTTCTTTCAGCGCGTTTTCGCGTTCTTCCAGTGCTTTCGCGCTTTCCGTCGTTTTTAACGCGGCGGAATCCGTCAATGCCGAAAGTTCCTGCAATTTCTGTTCGCGCTCGGCAAGTTCTGTTTCTTTTTCGTTCAGTTCCTTCCGCGCGTTTTCTGCTTCGTTAAGCGCCGCGTTTAGTTCGGTTTGCTTGTCGGCGTTTTCCGCTTCCAGCGATTCCCGCGCCGCAATCGATTCGGCAAGCTCGTTCTGCATATCGGAAAGCTTCGCTTCCGCGGCGGAAAGTTTCTCTTTCGCTTCCGCAAGCTCGGTTTCCTGCTTTTGCAAAGCTTCGCGTTTCTCGTTCAGTTCTGTTTCTCTGGCTTCGATTTCGTTTTGTTTTTCCTGCGATTCCAGCTGTGCTTTTCTTAAAGATTCCGCCGTTTCGTCCACGCGCGATTGCATTTCGGAAATCCGCAACTGCATTTCGTTCAGTTCTTCCTGCCTGTTTTCGGCTTCCGCACGGGCGCCTTTCAATGCGGCGAGTTCCGCACGGGCGTTTTCCAAGGCTTCCGTTTTTACGCCGATGTCCGATTGCAGATCGGCAAGTTCCTGCTGTTTCCCGTTTAAAAGATCGCGCGCCTCGTTCAGTTCGGCGGAAAGGGCGTCCGTTTCGGCGGAATTATTCTGCGAAGAAATCTGCAGGCGGTCGATTTCCGCCTGCAACCGTTCCATATCGCGGTTATTTTCTTCCGTCTCTTCGCGCAGTCGTTCCAGTTTCGCGTTGCTTGCCGAAAGCTCGGTTCTTTTCGCTGAAAGTTCGCGTTCCTTGGCTTCCGATTCGCTTTCAAGACGCTCGATTTTCGCTTTCAGTTCGTTATAATCGCTTTTTTGCGAAGAAAGGGCGGAAGTCTGCACCGAAAGCAACGAACGCTGCCGTTCAAGTTCCGCCTGAAGATTTTTCAGCGAATTTCTTTCTTCGGTAAGCGCCGATTCGCGCGCAGTAAGATTGCGCTTGATATTCTCCAGTTCTTTCTGCTTTTCCGTGATAAACGAAAAATCGAAATGCTTGTCGCCGTCCGCAATCAGGCTGTCGATAATCGTACGCGAATATTCCCATTCGGAAAGGGACTTTTTCACGAATTCCTTGCCTTCGTCGGTCAGGCGGAAATATTTTCTCCTGCCGCCGTTGGAAAATTCTCCGTAGTACGAAGCGACGTACCGCAGCGATTCAAGGCGTTTCAGCGCGCTGTACAAAGTAGGCTGTTTGATGGAATATAAGCCGCCTGTTTTGCTTTCGATTTCGCTTAAAATATCATATCCGTATTTGTCGCCGTCGTATAAACTGCGCAGAATAATCGTATTGATGTGTCCGCGGATTAAATCGGAGCTGATAGACATGCCGCCTTCTTCTCCGCCCGTAATCTTATCGTAATCGTATTCCGATTCGTCGAATGTTTCTTTTATGTCGCTCACGCGATAAACCTCCCCGATAGTGCTTTATTGCTATGCCTGACACAATAATTACGTCAGGCATAGTACAAAAACCTTAAAAATTACTTCGCCACACATAATTATTATGTCTGTCGTAATAGTTTGTTCGCCTTGATTTGTCCGTTTCCGGTACAAAAAAGGGCATAAAAACATAAATAATCTGTATGTCGTAAATATTATATCACATCAAAAAGTAATTGTCAACGATACACGGGCAGAATTGAACAATTGTACATAAAATTTCGCAAAAAAAATGCAAAATCGGGCGAAATTTGCGGGAAATATTTTTTTCGCGCCTTCGGCGAGTTGACTTTTTTCTTTTTTCACTGTATAATAAAACCGATATGGCACATTACAGATGCGAAGAATCTTATAAAACCGATTTTTGCGACGTGGACTTCAAGGACGAGCTGAAGATTTCCGCGCTTTTGTCGCGCTTTGAAAGCATCGCTTCGAAGAGCGCGGACGAGCTGGAATTCGGCTATAAGTATCTGAAAGAACGCGGCTATGCTTTTTTTCTTGCGGAAATCCGCTGCGTGCTTTCCCGCGCCGTGCCGCTGTACGAAACGCTTTCGCTTCGCACGTGGCCCACGCCACCGTCTTACGTCGTATTCGGCAGAGAATACGAAGGATATGCAGAAAGCGGAGAGAAAATTTTGTCCGCTACGTCCCGCTGGTGCGCGGTGGATTTTTCCACGGGGAAACTTCTTACCCCCAAAGCGTTTCCGGAACAGGATTATCGCAACGCGGAAATTTACGATCCCGCAAAGTCCGGCGCTCCGCAGACGAAAACCGCGAAACTTTCCGCGGGGGAAGGCGAGAAGAAATTTTCGATTAAAATCGCAAATTCCGAATATGATCACAACATGCACGTCAACAACACGCATTATGCCGATTATTGTCTGAATTGCTTTTCCGTCGCCGAACTTGCCGATAAATACGTAAGCTCGTTTTCTATCGCCTACGTCAAACAGTGCAAAGAGGGCGAAACGCTGTCTTTTTACCGCAAGGACGAGGCGGATTTTTCCGTGATCGGCGGCTTTAACGAAGAGGGCGAAAACGTCGTACGCGCCGAATTTTTCTTTGCAAAGCGCGGCGCGCGGCAAGAAAAGGTGCAAATCGGCGGCGAAACAAGCGGCGGTAACGCGCAATGAGAAAAAACGGCGTCGCAAGAACTTTCGAGCCGCTCGGCGAATGTGCCGTGCTTGCAAACGGTTTTACCAGGGAAAAGCCCGCGTTCAGCAGGCTGGCGCCGCCGGGCGCCGTGTATTGTCGTCCGCCGGCGGAATCGGCGTATATCACGGGCGGAAATTTGCAGAAGCCGTATTTTCACGCGCTGTCCGAAACGGCGGCTAAAAAAGATAAGGCGAAAGCGGTTTTATTTTTAAACGGCGAGGAAAAGCCTTTTTCCGCAAAAGAAAAGGAAACGTGCGAAAAGTATCTCAAAGAACTTTTTTGCGATTTGAAAATCGGCAAAAACGAACTGGCGATTTTTACGAACGATTCTTCTCCGTCGCAAACGATTTCCCGCCGCTATAAAATTTCCGTCGGCGGTTACCCGTGCGAAATCGATTTTCTTCTGCGCGTTTCCGCCGGCGGATTTACGGGCGAAAAAACGGTCGGCGGCGAAAATACGGAAGTTTCGTATCGTCAGCTTTTAATTCTTACCGACGCGCGTATATCCTCGCCTATGCTTTTGAAAATGCTGAAAAGCCTGTATGCCGATCCGCTCGGCTGCACGGGCGATTCCGCAGACGGCGGACTTTTCGACGCCGCGGCGTTTTTATCCGGGTGCGGCGCCGAAAATTATCCGATCGATCGCGCCGACGCCGAGTACGGCAAAGCTTTCCGTCTGATTCGTTCGGCACTGACCGATTTTTGGGCGTTCGCGGCGGAATCGTGCGGAGAAAAACTGATAACGGCGGAAGTGCGCGGAGCGAAATCCGCGCGGGAGGCTGTCGGAGCGGCAACGTCGTTCGCGCGGCGTAATTCCGTAGCCGAATCTTTGAAACGCGGGCGGCTGAATCCGTACGCCGTGCTCGAAGCGATCGGCGCCGCGGGGTTTGCGTCGGCGGAAACGGCAAACGTGTATCTGACGTCGAAAACGGGAAAAATCTGCGTGGTGTACGAAGGCAAGCCGCTTTTTCCGGCAACGGAAGCGCAACGCACGGTTCTGGAAGGCGGCAACGCGAAAATTCTCGCGGAGCTCGGCGCCGGAAATTATTCGGCTTCCGCCTGTATTTTTATCAGACAAGAAACGGAACAAAATCAAGTAAATATATAGGAGATAACAAGAAAACGATGGATGTTTTATATGAAGAAAGCGCGGTGAGCGCCAACGCGCCGAAAGTAGAAAAGCGCTATAAGGTAATCAATATTATTTCTAAATTTTTCGGCGCGCTCGCGGTAATTTTCGCCGTCATTTTTCTTTTCAATCTGCTCACGTTTTTATTTTCGTTCAAAGCGATGAAAGCGGAGGACAGAGGCTCGGCGATCGCCCTGCTTATTTTTCTGCTGTTTATGCTTTTTCTGTTCGGCGGACCGTGGCTCGCGTGTTTTCTTTTAAAGCGCCGGATCAATCTCAGCTACGATTACACGTTCGTTTCGGGCGAACTTCGCATCTCCAGAGTTTACAACGTCAATCGCCGCAAATTTTTGTACAGAATCGAAGCGGAGAGCATCTTAAAACTCGGCGACGCCGACGCTCCGTCGTTTGAGCGCGTCTGCGCCGATCCGTCGGTGAAACAAATCGTGTGCACGCCGAACGCGGAACCCGCCAAAGGCAAATTCTTTTTGTATATCCAGACGAGCGAGCCCGTCGGCAAACGCGTTTATGTTCTCGAATGCCGCGAAGAACTGCTTGTCAATATCCTGAAATTCGTCAAGCGCGGAATTCTTGAAAGCGATTACGTCATGCAGGATAAAAAACAGGCGCAGCGCTGAAAAAAATTATCCGGAGCAATAAGCAAAACATGCAGACGATTTATATGGATAACGCCGCCACCACGCAACCTTGCGGCGAAAGCGTTGCGCGTGCGGAACAATACCTGAAAGAAAACTATTTCAATCCTTCGGCGATGTATAAAGAGGGGTTTGCGCTTTCGCGCGAACTGAAAGCCGCCCGCGAAAAACTGGTTTCGTACGTTGCCGATACCGCTTCGTACGATTTAACGTTTACTTCCTGCGGCACCGAAGCGGATAACACGGCGGTGTTCGGCTATGCCCGGCGGGGCAACGCGGTAACTTCGGCGGGCGAACATTCGGCGATTCTGGCTCCGTTTGCCGAACTGAAAAACAGAAACGTCGCGGAAACGCGCTTTGCTCCGTTGGAAGCGGACGGGCGTGTGAACGTCGGAAAACTGCTGGAACTGGTGGACGAAAAAACAACGTTCGTTTCCGTCATGCACGTCAATAACGAAACGGGCGCGATAAACGATATCAACGCCGTTGCGAAAAAAGTCAAAGAAAAAAATCCCCGCGTCGTGTTTCACAGCGACGGCGTGCAGGGCTTCGGAAAAATTCCGTTCCGCCTCGGCAAAGAGGTGGATTTATATTCGCTCAGCGCGCATAAAATCGGCGGGCTCAAAGGCACGGGCGCGCTGATCCGTAAAAAAACGTTGCCGATCCGCCCGTATCTTTTCGGCGGCGGACAGGAAAACGGCTGGCGCAGCGGCACCGAAAACGTGTTCGGCGTCAAAACGCTGGAATATGCGGCGGAAAAGAAATTTTCTTCGCTTGCAGCGGATTACGAACGCCTTGCTTCGTATCGCGAATCGCTCTGGTCGGCGCTTGATCCGGGAATTTTCGCCCGCATCTCTCCCAAAGACGGCACGCCGTATATTTTAACGGTTTCCGCCCGCGGACTCCGCGGCGAAATTCTTCTGCATCTCGCCGACGATCGAGGTTTGATTATAGGCACCGGCTCCGCATGTTCGTCCAACGAAAAATCCCGTTATTCGCATGTCGTTCTCGCCTGCGGATACGATAAAATCACGGCGGACGGCGTTCTCCGCCTGAGTTTTTCTCCCGCAACGACCAAAGAGGAAACCGAGCGCGCCGCGCAGATTCTGAACGCCTGCGCCCGCGAACTTCTCGAACGCACGAAATAAAAACAATACAACGGATTTACGTTATGCAAAAAGTTATCATCATCAAATACGCGGAATTATTTTTAAAAGGCAAAAACAAAGGCTACTTCGAACAGATGTTTTTCGTGAACATCGAACGCGCGCTCAAAGGCTACAAGCACACCTTGCGCCGCCCGAGCGGCAGGTACATCGTGGCGGATTTTAACGAAGCGGAAGAGGAAAACATTCTCGCCGCGCTGAAAAAAGTTTTCGGCGCGCATACGCTTTCCGCCGGGTACGAAACGTCGTCATCGCTTGAAGATATTTTCGAAGCGGCAAAATCGCTCGCGCCCGAAAACGGCACGTTCAAGGTAGAATCGCATCGCGGCGATAAAAAGTATCCGCTTACTTCCATCGAAATTTCCCGTGAAATCGGCGGCAGATTACTGGAAGCGTTTCCGGCTCTTTCCGTAGACGTGCATACGCCGCAGCATATTATCCGCGTGGACGTAAGGGAAAACGGCGCGGCGCTTGTCAGCGGCAAAGACGAAGCGGGCGCGGGCGGCATGCCCGTCGGCACGGGCGGTAAAGGGCTGCTTCTGATTTCGGGCGGCATCGATTCTCCCGTGGCGGGGTACATGATGGCGAAACGCGGCATGAAAGTGGATTGCCTGCATTTCAACAGTTATCCTTATACCAACGAACAGGCGAAAGAAAAGGTGGTCGAACTGGCGAAAATTCTTTCGGAATATACGCTCGGCACAAAACTGAACGTGGTGTCGGTTACGCATATACAGGAAAAAATCCACGAAAAATGCGCGCCGGAACTGATGATAACGCTGCTTCGCCGCTTTATGTACCGCATCGCCGAACGCTATGCGAAAAGAATCGGCGCGCAGTGTCTGATTACGGGCGAAAGCCTCGGTCAGGTGGCAAGTCAGACGATCGAAGGCATGACGTCCTCCAACGCCGTCGTAGAAAATCTGCCCGTTCTTCGCCCGCTTGTCGGGTTCGATAAAAACGAAATCATCGAACGTTCGGTAAAAATCGGCGCCTACGAAACTTCTATTTTGCCCTACGAAGATTGCTGTACGGTATTTCTTCCCGATTTTCCCGCCATCCGCCCGAAGCTTTCTTTCATCGAATCGGAAGAAAGCAAACTCAACGTCGAAGAGCTGATAGAAGAGGCGCTTTCCACGCTTGAGGTAATTTCGCTTTGACGGCGCCCGTTTTCCGCGGTTACCGTTGCCGTATTTCGCTGCTCACGGAAGCGGACGGAAAAAAATCCGTGCTTTCGAAATGCGGAACCCTGCAAACAGACGATTGCGGCGGCGTGATTCTTTCTTACGAAAGCGCGGACGACGCGGGCAGTTTCTTTACGGACGGCAAACGGGCAAGCTGGCGCCGCAACGGAGAAATGAGCGCTTTATTTCTCTTCGAAGAGGGAAATATCACGAAAGGTACGTTCGGTCCGAACGGACTGAACGGAGAAGTACGGATAAAAACGCATAAAATCGCACTGAAACAACAGAAAGACGTTGTTTCCGCGGAAGTCGTTTATACGCTCGTTTTCGATTACGGCGAGCAGAAAATGAAAGTAAAACTTTGCGCGCGGCTTCTTGAATAGTAGTCCGAAAACGCAGGCGCATAAAAATAAAAAAACGTTCGTTACGAAAGATATAAGGAGAAATACAAGTGGACAGAGCGGAAGCTATCAAGCAATGGAGGATAGAATTTGCAGGATTTTTAAACGCAATCGGCATCGTGTCGTTGCGAACGCTCGGCAGATATGTCGGCGTATCGCAAGCAACCGCAAGAAAAAAAGGAGAGCTGGTCGATTGTATTCTGGCAATCGTTTCGGGCGAACGCCTTCCCGCGGCGAAAAGCAACCGCGGCGCGCCCGTAAAAGAAGATTTCGTCGATCCCGCCATTTTATCCGGGCTGGATGAACTCAATTTTAAACGCGCGGCAATCGAAGCGGATTACGGCGAAGAGGCAACGGAAGAGAACAACGCCTGTTTCAGCGGCACGCAACCGTCCGATTCGCTCGTTCTGAGTGCCAAAAATCAGGATCCCGCCTATTACGATCGCGCGGTGTTCTGCGGCGAATTAACCACGCTGTCGGGCAGTTATTGCGTTAAAATTACGGAACCGCGCGAACTGTTGGGCGAAAAAGCGGTGATTTCTGCGAAAAACGTAGAGCTTTCCGGCGCGCGCACGGGCGATAAGCTCACGTTTCACGCCGGGAAACAGGCGGGATTTTATATCGTAGCCGAAGTGCTTTCCGTCAATGCGGTGCTTCCCGGTACGCTTTTTGATAATTTCGACAGGGCAGACGCGGTTTATCCGTGCGAAAAACTGCTTTCTTTCGAATCGGACGGAAATCTTCTTTTAAAATATTTCGTAACGCTTTTTCCGGTGGGAAAAGGGCAGCGGGTGCTTGTATCCGGCGTGCCGAAATCGGGCAAAAGCACGCTCCTGCGCGAAATCGCCCGTTCCGCGGCGAAAAACGATGCCGAAATAAAAATCGTGGCGGGGCTGTGCGAACGCTCGCCCGAAACCATCGGCGAATGGCGGCGCGAATTTCCCGTGGCGGAAATCTATGCTTCCGGTTATTGCGACGAACCGGACGAGCAGATTTCGCAGGCGGAAAAAGCCTTGAAATGCGCCAAAGAATACGTTTGCGACGGCAAAAACGCGCTGCTTCTTTTCGACGATCTCAACGCTCTTGCGCGCGCGTTCAACGAAACGGAGGAATCGGCGGGCGGCAGAACGCTGGCGGGCGGACTGGAAAGCAAAACGGTGCATTATCTCAAGAAATTTCTCGGTTCCGCGCGCAGGTTAAAATCGGGCGCATCGCTCACGGTGTTCGCCGTGCTTTCCACCGAAACGGGTTCGCCGTTCGATGCGGTGCTTTCACAGGAACTGCTCGGCGTTTCATCGGCAACGTGGCAATTATCCGGCAATTTCCGCCGTGGCAAAACGGCGATTCCGGACGGCACGGCTTCGCACGTAGATAACGAGGAAAAGTTTTTGTCTGCGGAAGAATCGAAAACGCTGGATCGTCTGTTTTCCGTGGGGGCGGAAAAGACGTTTTCGGACGGAAAAGAAGAAATTCTGAAAGAAAGCGCTTCCGCGCAAGATTTTTTAAGCCGTATTCTCGGCGGTAATCAGAAAGAATCGATGCGGAATGCATAAAAATAAGAATGTTTAAAACGCTTTTTGAGAAGCGTTTTTTACTTTTCTGTGTTATACTATAAACGCTCGTACGATTCCGTACAAAATACAACCGGAATATCCGGGGAGGAAATACCATGAAAAACAAGAAAGAAACGCAGAACGTTTCCGTCAAAGAATTGCTTGAAAAAATGACGCTTGACGAAAAATTGCAGCAGCTTACGCAACTTTCGGGCGTATTTTTCGATACCGCCGATAAAACGGCGGCAACCGGACCGAAAGAGGACGTAGGCATTTCCGATAACGACCTTCCGGGAATCGGCTCCACGCTGAATTTCCGCGGCGCCGAACAGGTGCGCCGTATACAGGAGGCGCACCTCGAAGCCGATCGCAATAAAATTCCCATGTTGTTCATGATGGACGTCATACACGGCTGCCGCACGATTTATCCCGTCAATCTGGGGATGGGGGCAACGTTCAATCCTAAGCTCATGGAAGAATGTTCCGCGATGGCTGCGCGCGAAGCCCGTGCCATGGGCGTACGCGTTACGTTCGCGCCTATGGTGGATTTGGTGCGCGACGCCCGCTGGGGCAGAGTGATGGAAAGCACGGGCGAAGACGCGTATTTAAACGGTTTGTTCGCCGCCGCGCAGGTAAAAGGATTCCAGCGCGAAGGCGTTGCGGCGTGCGTGAAGCATTTCGCCGCTTACGGCGCCCCCGAAGCAGGCAGAGATTATAACACCGTGGATATGAGCGAACTCACGCTGCGCGAAAAATATCTCGTCGCCTATAAAGCCGCCGTGGATGCGGGCGTAAAAATGGTCATGACGTCTTTCAATTCTTTCAACGGCGTTCCCGCTGCGGCAAACAGGAAGCTCGTCAAAGGCATCCTGCGCGACGAATGGGGCTTCGACGGCGTGATTATCAGCGATTATAACGCGTTCCGCGAAATGAGGAATCACGGCGTGGCGAAAGACGAAAAGGATTGCGCTTACAAAGCTATGCAAGCTACAAACGATATCGAAATGATGTCCGCCGCTTATCTCCATTGCATGAAAGATCTGATTGCGGAGGGGAAAATTTCACAAATGCAGGTAAACGACGCCGTGCGCCGCGTTCTGAACCTCAAAAAAGATCTCGGCTTGCTTGAAGAACCGTATCGCTTCCTGCCGAAAACAAAGGAAGAAGCGGAAAAAACGCAGAAATCGGAAATACTGACGGCGGAAAACCGCGTTCTCGCAAGAATCGCGGCGGAAAAATCGGCGGTGCTTTTAAAAAACAAAGGCGTATTGCCTTTTAAAAAGAACGCGAAAAAAATCGCCGTCATCGGTCCTTTCGGCAATACGGGCGATATTATCGGCCGCTGGCATTGCTACGGCAACGGTAACGATACGGTAAAAATCACCGACGGCGTGAAAAATCTTCTTCCCGATGCCGAAATCTGTTTTGCGCAGGGCGTAAGCGGCGCGCTCGACGCGGTTGCCGACGAAAAAAAAATCGAAGATGCGGCGCGGCTTGCCGCCGGGGCGGACGTTGTTCTTTTAGCGCTCGGCGAACCGGAAGGGGACAGCGGCGAAGGAAACAGCAAACAGAATCTCGAACTGCCCGAAGCGCAGTACCGATTGCTCGAAGCGGTGCTTGCCGCAAACAAAAACACCGCGGTGCTGCTTTTTTCCGGCAGACCGCTTGCAATCAAAAAATTATCCGAACTCGCTCCCGCAATTCTTCTCGTATGGCAGCCGGGCACGGAAGCGGGCAACGCAATCGCAAATCTCGCGTTCGGCGAAGTTGCTCCCGAAGGCAAACTTCCGATGAGTTTTCCCGCGGTAACGGGGCAGTGCCCGATTCATTACGATCGTTTCAATACCGGCAGACCCCGCGAAAACGATCTTTCGCGCGTAGGCTATGCCTCATCGTATATCGACGGACCGAATCTTCCGCTGTATCCGTTCGGCTACGGGCTTTCCTATACAGAATTTTCTTACGGAAAAGCGCGGGTTTCCGCGGAAAAACTGCGCCGGGGCGAAGCAATCGAAGCAAGCGTTACCGTGAAAAATACAGGTATGCGCGAGGCGACCGAAACGGCACAGTTGTATCTTCGAGATAAAGTCGCTTCCGTCGTTCGCCCCGTAAAAGAACTCAAAGGCTTTAAAAAAGTAACTCTTGCCGCGGGCGAAGAAACGCTCGTAACGTTTGAAATCAATGAAGAAATGTTGAAATTCTATAACGCCGAGCTTGAATTTGCCGCGGAAAACGGCGATTTTACGGCATATATCGGCGGTTCGTCCGATACAAAAAACGGCGCGGATTTCGAACTTGTCGATTAAAAACGCATAAAACGGAAATCGTAGCCGCCGGTGTTGTCCATCGGCGGCAGTTTCTTATCAAAAAACGGCGAAAAACGTCGGAAAAAACAGTAAAACGGCATAGTACAACCCTTTTTTTTCATAGCTTATACAAGCGCCGAAAATCAAAAAAAACGCAGGCGGCGCCGCAAAACAGAGAGAAAAAAGGAGAAAATTCAATGTTTTTAAGCGTTTTCTGGTCGTTTTTATGCAAAATCGGTTTTTTAACGGGATTGATCGGCGGAAAGAATTCTTTTTCCCGACCGCTGTCCAAAGAAGACGAAGAAAAATATCTTCGCGCCTTAAACGAAGGGCAAACGCCGGAGGAACGCAAGCAAGCCAAAGAAATTCTCGTACAACACAATATGCGGCTGGTGGCGCACGTCGTCAAAAAATATCGCGGCGCCGCCGAAAACGACGATCTCATCTCCGTCGGCAGTCTCGGGCTTATGAAAGCGCTTGATAATTATCGCCCGGGCAGAGGCACCACGCTTGCCACATTCGCCGCGCGCTGTATCGAAAACGAAATTTTAATGTTGATCCGCGCCAATAAAAAGCACAAAAATACGCTTTCGCTGTCCGATCCCGTCGGGCTCGATAAAGACGGCAACGAACTCACGCTTCTCGACGTCCTTGCCGAAAAAGAGGAGGGCGTTTTCGAAAACGTAGAACGTTCCGTCCAGCGCGAGCGCCTTTTAACATCCATCCGCGCGCTTTTAAGCGAGCGGGAATACACGGTGCTTTGCATGCGTTACGCGCTTACGGGCGGGGCGCCGAAAGCGCAGAGAGAAGTGGCGGCGAAGCTGAATATTTCCCGTTCCTATGTGTCCAGAATCGAAAAACGCGCGATCGCCCGTTTAAAAAAACGTCTTTCGGCAAGCGATTTTTACGATGCGGAAAGCCGGTTCTGAAATTAACTTTCCGCCCGTCGGGAATCCCGCGGGTTATGCTTGACTTTTTTCCGTAAATCGGCTATAATACGCAGGTAAACGGCACATACTTACAAAAGGTAAAATTATGAGCGGAACAATATTCGATTCAACGGAAAATCAAGCGGGAAAGCCGCGTAAATGCGGCGTATTGCTGCCGATTTTTTCACTTCCCGACGCTTACGGAATCGGCACGATAGGCGCCGTCGCGCGCGAATTTATCGGCTATCTCGCTTCGGCAGGCGTAAAAGTTTGGCAGATTCTGCCGCTTTTACCCACAAGTTACGGCGACAGTCCGTATCAGTCCGTCTGTTCATACGCTCTCAACTACTATTTCATCGATTTGCAGCTTCTGAAAGAAGAGGGGCTTTTCACGCAGTCCGAACTCAACGATTACGCGGCGGAAAACGCCTATACGTCGGATAATTCGCGTATCGACTACGAAAAATTGTTTCGTACGCGCGTGCCTCTGTTAAAAAAGGCGTTTTCACGGTTCGAGCGCGAAGAATATCTTGCCGCGCACCGTGCGGAAGCGCAGAATTTCGCCGCATTTTTAAAAAAGGGAGAATATTACGATTTCGCGCTGTTTATGTCGCTGAAAACGCATTTTTCTTATCGTCCGTGGCAGGAATGGGGCGAGTATGCGCAGTTCGGCGAAGAAAAAGCGGAAAAATTCGCCGCGAAACACGCGGAAGAAATCCGCTTCTGGCAGTTTACGCAATACGAATTTTTAAAACAGTGGGCGCAATTAAGAAAATGTGCCGAAGATTTCGGCGTAGAACTGCTCGGCGATATGCCCATTTACGTTTCCGGCGATTCCGTCGAAATGTGGAAATACGGAAAATCTCTGTTCGAAACGGACGAAAACGGCAGACAAACGCAGAAAGCCGGGGTGCCGCCCGACGCTTTTTCCGCCGACGGGCAACTGTGGGGCAATCCCGTTTACCGCTGGGACGAAATGAAGAAAAACGGCTATCGCTGGTGGAAAGAACGCATCCGTAAAGCGCTCGCTTTGTTCGACGCGGTGCGCATCGATCATTTCCGCGGATTCGACAGATATTTTTCTATCCCGCAGAACGCGCAGACGGCGCGCGAAGGCGAATGGAAAGACGGCCCGAAAGAAGCGCTTTTCGAAGATATGAAAAATTTGCCTATCGTGGCGGAAGATCTCGGCGTAATCGACGAGGGCGTGCTCAGGCTGATGAAAAACGTCGGCTATCCCGGCATGCGCGTGCTTGAATTTGCGTTCGACGGCAACGCGGATAACACAAACAAGCCTTCGAATTCTCCGGAAAACAGCGTGGCGTATACGGGCACGCACGATAATCCGCCGTTCGCCGCTTATGTCAGTTCGCTTCCCGAATCGGAAAAGCAACGGTTCGTACGCGATTTCCGCGACGAATGCAAAAAATTCGGCGTCGATTCCGCGGCGGTTACGCCCAAAGATTATTGCGCCGATGCGGTACGGCTCGCGTTTGCTTCTCCGTCGTATCTTTGCGTGGCGCCGCTGCACGATTTGCTGGCGCTCGGCGCAGAAGCCCGCATCAACGCGCCGTCCACGCTTTCAACAAAAAACTGGAGTTTCCGCTATCCGAAAGCGCAGCTGTTATCGCCGGAAGTCAAAGAAACGCTTCTGCGCCTTACGTTCGAGTATCGCAGATAAAAAGAATACGCGCGATAAAAATCGCAGAAGAACCTTTCCGTTCCGCACAGGCGTTTACGCCGTACGGGGCGGAATTTTTTATGCGGAAAGCGAAGTATAAAAAGACGGAAACTTACCGAAAATAACGTTAGCCCGATTTTTTCGGAGCGCAGAAATTCAATATTCGAAGTAGGAGCGAAAGGTATGAAGAAAAAGACGAAACAAACTCTTGCGATGCTTTCCGTCGCGGCAATCGCGGGCACCATGCTCGGCGCGTGCAAAAAGCATACGGATAACGCCGTAACGCTTACCGTATGGTGTTCGCAGATGGATATGGATCTGGCGAAAGAAATTTCCGAAAACTTCAAAAAAGATCATGCGGATACGCAGTATAATTTCCGCTTTGCGGCGCAGGGCGAAAACGAAGTGGCTACGAAAATTTTAACCGACGTAGAAGCCGCGCCGGACGTATTTTCCTTTTCCAGCGATCAGATTTTAAAGCTGATAGCGGGCGACGCGCTTTCCCGTATCGGCGGCGACAGACTTATCCGTATACGGGAAAACAACGACGAAAAAGCAGTGGATGCGGCTACGGTTACGGGCGCAAACGGCGAAGAGAGCGTTTATGCTTTCCCGTATACCGATAATACGTTTTTTCTGTATTATAATAAGGCGTATTTCAGCGAAACCGATGTGGAAACGCTCGACGGTATTCTCGCAAAATGTTCTTCGTCCAAAAAATTCGCCATGCCGCTGAACGACGGCTGGTACAACACGTCTTTTTATTTCGGCGCCGGGCTCGGCTACGAAGTAACCTATAACGATTCGTTTGCGGAAACGAAAATCGTTACCGATTTCGGCGGCGACGTCGGCAAAAAGGTAACGAAGGCGTTATACGAAACGGCTTCGAATCCGAAAGTCTTTCCCGACGCCAACGATTCCACGATCGCCGCGGGATTTTCCGACGGCAGCGTCATCGCCGCCACTTCCGGCATCTGGAACAAAAAGACGTTTTCCGGTTATCTCGGCGAAAATTTCGGCGTGGCGAAACTTCCTTCGTACACCTACGCGCGCGGCGAAAGCGGCGAAACGCAGAAGCAGCTCACGGCGTTCGCCGGGTATAAACTGATGGGCGTGGGGCAGTATTCCAAAAACAAATCCGCAGCTCTCGAATTTGCCGAGTATTACACGAATAAAGAAAATCAGGTGCGTCGTTTTAAAGATCGCGGCTTCGTTCCCACAAATAAAGAGGCGCGCGAAGAAAACGACGTGCAAAGCGACGCCTGCGCAACGGCGATCGCCAATCAGCTGAAATATTCAAAAACGCAGAAGAACGTACCGTCCACGCTCTGGTTGCCTATGCAGGGGTTGGGCAACGCGATGATTACCGCGGCCACCACGGGCAGCGAATTCAGGCTCGAAACCGAGCTCGCCGCCTACGTGAAAGCCATCGAAAAAACGACGGATTAAACGAACGGTCGGCGTAAAAACCGCAAAAACAAAAAGGAGTGCGTCCGCGAACGCGAAACCCGCCGTTTGCGGCGCGCCTTTTTCTTTAAGGAGTACGAAATGCAAAGCGCGGAAGAAAAACGTAAAAACAAAATAAAAAACGTCGGCTCGGCGAACAAACGTCGCGCGGGCATATTTACTGCAATCGGTGAAGGTTCTGCGGCAACGAAAGCCTCGGCGGTGTTTATGGGTTCGGGGCAGATTGCGCGCGGGCAGATCATCAAAGGGATTTTCTATCTCGCCGCCGAAACGGCGTTCGTGCTGTTCATGATTTTTTTCGGCGGAAAGTACGTAGCCAAATTATTTTCGGGCAATCTCGGCACGCGCGTATCGGGCGAAATCTGGAACGAGGAAACGCAGGTATTCGAAAAAGTCGCGGGCGATAACAGCTTTCTTATTCTACTGTACGGCGTCGTTTCCCTCGTCGTCTGTATCTTATTCGTTTTGCTTTGGGCGGCTAACTTAAAGGGCGCCTACGAAAACGATCTGCGCCTTAGCCGCGGCGAAAAAATACTCACGTTCAAAGAGGACGTCAACGAACTCGTCAATAAAAAATTTTATATTCCGCTTCTGCTTCCTCCGTTTATCGGGTTGCTGGCGTTTACGGTGCTTCCGCTCATATTCATGATTTTAATCGCGTTCACGAATTACGATTACAATCATATGCCGCCCGGCAGACTTTTCGGTTGGGTTGGCTTGCAGGGCTTTAAAACGCTGTTGGCGTTCGGCGGCGGGGGAGAGTTTCCCAAGGCTTTCGCGCAGGTGCTTCTCTGGACGTTCGTCTGGGCGTTTTTCGCCACGTTCACAAATTTTTTTCTCGGAATGTTTCTCGCCATGCTCATCAATAAAAAAGGCATCCGGGGCAAGGCGATATTCCGCGCCGCGTTCGTTACGGCAATCGCCGTACCGCAGTTCGTAACGCTGCTTTTAATGCAGAAGATTCTCGATCGAAACGGTATTTTAAACGTTATTTTCGGCTCAAACGTCATGTGGCTCACGGATACGCGCTTCCACGCGCTGATTCCGAAACTCTCCGTTATTCTCGTCAATATCTGGATCGGCGTTCCGTACACGCTGTTGATGTGCTCCGGGCTTTTAATGAACGTTCCCGAATCCTCTCTCGAAGCCGCCCGTATGGACGGCGCCAATCCCGTGCAGATTTTCTTTAAAATCACGTTGCCGTATATTCTGCAGATGACAACGCCGTATCTCATCACGCAGTTTGTCGGCAACATCAATAATTTCAACGTCATCTGGCTGTTGACAAACGGCGGACCGTTGGATAGCGTGCGCTTCGGTTCCACCAAGGCGCAGGCAACCGATTTGCTTGTAACGTGGCTGTACCGTCTTACCACCGATGCCAACCCGCAGTATAACGTGGCTTCCGTGATCGGCATCGTCATTTTCGTCGTTTGTGCGGCTATCTCGCTGATTACGTTCAATAAATCGGGCGCAACGAAAAACGAGGAGGCGTATCAATGAGTTTTTCCGAATTGAACAACGCGCAGCGCACGCAGAATACCGCGCGCTATGCCGAAGAACGAAAAAACGCGCAGAGCGTTACGCCCGGCGGGAAAAAATTTTCCCGCCGCAACCGCGCGGGAATCGTCGTCGGATATATCGTTTTAACGCTTCTTTCCGTACTCTGGCTGTTGCCGATTTTTTATCTTTTGTATACGGCGTTCCGCGTTACGCCTGATACGGGCATCATCAACAAATTATTTCCCGATAATCTTCGGCTCGGTTTCGGCAATTTCAGAAGATTGTTTACCGAAACGTCGTTTTCGCTGTGGCTGAAAAACACAATCGTCGTCGCGGCGTGTTCGTGCGCGCTCACCACGCTGTTTATTTTAATGGTGTCGTACGCGCTTTCAAGACTCCGATTCCGCCTTCGGAAGCCCATCATGAACGTGCTTCTCGTTCTCGGCATGTTCCCGGGCTTTATGAGCATGATCGCCGTCTATTTTATCTTGAAAGCGATGGGGCTCACGAATTCTCTGTTCGCGCTGATTCTCGTGTATTCGGGCAGCGCCGGGCTTTCCTATTATATCTGTAAAGGCTTTTTCGATACCATTCCGCGCGCGATGGAGGAAGCCGCGTTTCTCGACGGCGCCGGGCAACCCGCAATCTTTTTCAGAATTACGCTGCCGCTTGCCAAACCGATAATCGTCTACACGATTCTTACGTCGTTCATTGCGCCGTGGTGCGATTTCATTTTCGTGAACACCATAATAAACGACAGCGGAAAATACACGCTTTCTCTGGGTTTGTTCAAGCTGATCAACGAAGAAAAGAGCGGATTCAACAGCAATTTCACGGTATTCTGCGCGGCAGCAAGCATCGTCGGCGTCATTATCGTAACGCTGTTCATGAGCATGCAGAAATATTACGTTTCCGGCGTAACGGGCGGCGCCGTCAAGTAACGTCGTCCCCGAAAAACGCCGCAAATGCGTATTTTCGCTCTATTTTCTTGACATTTCCGCGCGAATCTTTTACAATATCCTCATAACAAGGCAAAAAGAGGATGCAACAATGATAAAAGCGGCAATTTACGGCGCGGGCGCCATGGGCGGAACGCTCGGCGCGCTCATAGAAAAAAGCGGCGGAACAATCGATTTATATGCGCGCAATCCCGCGCACGTCGCGGCGGTACGCAAGAGTGGCTTAACGCTTCGTTGCTCGGCGGATCATACCTCGTTTACCGTCCGCCCCGCAATTTTCACGCCCGAAGAAATGCCTGCGCGCACGCGGCAAAACGGCAGATACGACGTGATTTTCCTGATGACGAAACAGCGCGATAACGAAAAAATCGTAACGTTTTTAAAAGATTTTCTGTCCGGAAACGGCATCGTCGTAACCACGCAGAACGGCTTGCCGGAAGAATCCGTCGCAAAAATCGTCGGCGCCGAAAAAACGTTCGGCGGCGTGTGCTCGTTCGGCGCGAATTTCACAACGCCGGGCGAAGCGGAACTCACGTCCACGCTTGCTTCGGCAAAAATCTGCATAGGCGCTTACGCGCCGCCGCCCGTCAAAGATCTGTCGGACGAAAATCAACGCGGCGGTATCTGCACGTCTGCGCAGACGTCGGAACAATTCGGAAATATCCGCGCGCTTTTACAGCCGGTTGCCGCAATCACCAACGAAAATTTCTATCGGGAAACGGAAAATCTCGCGGGCGTAAGGTACGCGAAGCTGATCGTCAACGCGGCGTTTTCTTCTCTCTCCGCCGCTACGGGACTCACGTTCGGCGAAATCGCCGAAGATAAAACGGCAAGAAAACTTGCGCTCGGAATCATGCGCGAAACGCTTGCCGTCGCTTCGGCGCAGCATATTTCCGTCGATACGGTGCAGGGGAAGAACGTCGCGAAACTTTTACATAAAGCAAAACCTCCGTTCGGCGCGATGAAAGATAAACTTTTGCTTTTTCTGCTTCCGAAATTCGTTAAAAACCATAAAAATTCCGTCAGCGGCATGCTTCTCGATATCCGCCGCGGTCGGCGCTGCGAAATCGATTATATCGCCGGCGCGGTTTCGTCGGCAGGCATAAAAACAGGCGTGCGCACGCCGCTTTGCGACGGCGTCGTCCGCGTTGTGCGCGCCGCCGAAAACGGCGAAATAAAATTATGCAAAGAAAATTGCGGCTTATTGCCGGAATCCGATTGAATAATCCATGTTTTCGGTGAGATAATGCATTGACTTTTCCTTTTTGGGGTGTTATACTTGTACCCGAATAAAAAAGTCTTAAAAAATATAAGGGCTGATTATGGATTCTTCGGTAAAAATAAAACGTCGGGCGGCAAAAAACGCGGATATGACGGAGGGCGGCATTTTCGGAAAATTCGTTGCGTACGCGCTTCCGTTCATGCTCACAAATCTGTTGCAGGTCTTGTATAACGCGGCGGATATCGTCGTCGTGGGGCTTTCGCACGAAGCCGACGCGGTAGGCGCCGTAGGTACCACTACGGCGTTCGTCAACCTCATTACGGGGCTTTTCATCGGCTGTTCGTTGGGCGCCGAAGTGGTGATTTCCCGCGCCGTCGGCAGAAAAGACGGTGCCGAAACGGAAAACGCCGTACATACCGCGCTTCTTTTCGGCGTGATTTTCGGCGCGTTCTGCGGTGTGCTCGGCTTTTTTCTCGCCAAACCCGTGCTTGCTCTGATGGGCAACGAAGCAAAGCTTCTTGAACTGGCTTCCGTCTACACCCGAATCTATTTTCTCGGACTTCCCGTCATCGCGCTCACGAATTTCGCCGTGGCGGTGCTGCATGCGGAAGGCGATTCTAAAACGCCGTTCGTCGTGCTTACGCTTTCGGGCGTCGTCAACGTTATTTTAAATCTCGTGCTTGTGCTTGTCGTCGATCTGTCCGTCGAGGGGGTGGCAATCGCCACGGTCGTTGCCAACGCCGTATCCGCGGTATTATTGATCGCGCGGCTGTTGAAAGATAAAACCGCATGCCGCTTACGCCTTAAAAAACTGCGTATCCACATGAAAACGCTCGGAAGAATCGTGGAAGTGGGGTTTCCCGCCGCCGTGCAAAGCTCGCTGTTCTCGCTTTCGAATATGCTCATTCAATCATCTATCGTCAAAGTGAATAACGCCGTGGCGGGGGCGGAAGCGGCATATCAGTCCGTCGTTAAAGGCAATTCGGCGTGCTCCAGCGTGGAAGGCTTCATTTATACCGTCATCGATTCCGTCGGCAAAGCTTCCGTGTCTTTCGTGGGGCAGAATGCCGGCGCGAAAAAGTACGACAGACTATCGGAATTTTTAAAAATCGCCTATCTCACGTCGTTTGTCGTCGGCGTAATTTCTCCCGCAATCGTTCTGCTTTTAAGAAATCCGCTGCTCGCGCTTTACGGTATCAGACCGGCAGCGGAAGGACTGGATAAAATCGCATACGACACCGCCGTTACGCGCATGCTCATTATGTTCGTGCCGTATTTCACCATCGCTTTCATGCAGCTCGGTTCGGGCGTTCTGCAAGGGCTGGGCAAGGCGGTTTCCGCGTCCGTTTCGTCGCTTATCGGCGCCTGTCTTTTCCGCGTGATATGGATTTTCACGGTATTCGCGGCAAAACCGACGATTGAAATCATCTACCTGTCTTATCCTATTTCGTGGGTGCTTGTCGCACTGTCGCATTTTATCATGATCCGTAAAACGCTGAAAAAACTCCGCGCTTCGGCAAGCGAAACGGCAGAAGAGGGAAAAGCGGCAAACGAAAACGCGGAAACCGCCGCAGAAGCAGCGATTTCTGTTGACAAAAAATAAAAAACGCTGTATAATTTTTCCGTAATCAACAAAAAAGCGAAAGCTTGAAAGGAAAGTATTATGGATTTTGAAAAACTTGCAAACGCACTCGTTCCCGATACCGATTTATTGCCGATAGAGGAATACGATAAAATTTATCCGCCGCGCGCGCTGGAAAAAGGCGCCGAAGTTACGCGTATCGCGCCGTCGCCCACGGGGTTCATGCATCTCGGAAATTTGTACGTGGCGCTCGCCAACGAACGCATCGCGCATCAGAGCGGCGGCGTTTTTTACCTGCGTATCGAAGATACCGATGAAAAGCGCAAAGTGGAAGGCGCCGTGGAAGTCGTTCACAAATCTTTAAAATATTTCGGCGTGAATTTCGACGAAGGCGCCGATAAATGCGGCGATTACGGTCCGTATTACCAGCGGCAGCGCGCGAAAATTTATCACGCGTTCGCCAAAGACCTGATTCGTCGCGGACTTGCCTATCCCTGCTTCTGTACGGAAGAGGAGCTGGAAAAAACGCGCGAATATCAGACGGAAAACAAACTGCTTCCCGGTTACTACGGCGAATTCGCGCATTGCAGAAATCTCACGGAAGAGGAGATTTACGAAAATCTGCGGCAGGGCAAACCGTACGTCATTCGTCTTAAATCGCAGGGCAACGCGGAAATCAAACATCCGTTCAAAGACGCCATCAAAGGCGAAATCACGGTAACCGAAAACAATCAGGACGTCGTGATTTTAAAATCGGACGGAATCCCCACGTATCATTTCGCGCACGCGATCGACGATCATTTCATGCGCACAACGCTTGTTATCCGCGGCGAAGAATGGTTGTCGTCTTTGCCGATTCATATCGAGCTTTTCAAGGTGCTCGGGTTCCCGCTTCCCCGTTACGGGCATAATTGCTCCATACAGAAGCTGGACGGCGAAAATCGCCGCAAGCTTTCCAAGCGTAAAGATCCCGAAGCTTCATTGAATTTCTATCGCGAACAGGGTTATCCGCCGCTTGCCGTAAACGAATATATGATGACGCTTTTAAATTCGAATTTCGAAGAATGGCGCCTGAAAAATCCGGGCGCGGCGTATACCGATTTCAAATTTTCCGTCAATAAAATGGGCAAAAGCGGCGCGCTGTTCGACGTCGCGAAGCTGAACGACATCGCCAAAACCTATTTTGCCTCGCAAACCGAAAAAGAAACGTACGATTTCCTGAAAGCGTGGGCGGAAGAGTTCGGCGATACCACGCAGAAACTGTACTTTGCCGATGAATCGTACGCCGCGAAGGTGCTTGCGCTTTTAATGGGGGTAGGCGGCAAAAAGCGTCGTAAAGATTTCGCGTGCGCCGTGCAGGCTGCGGAACTCATGAGTTATTTCTTCGGCGAAGAAGTAACGCAGGCGGACGAATACCGCTTCGATAAAGCCACAGTAAAAGGCGTTATCGAAGCCTTCCTGAAAACGTACGATTTTTCGGACGATTGCTCCGTCTGGTTCGATAAGGTGAAAGCTGTTGCTGCGGAAAACGGCTTCGCCGCGGATATGAAGGCATATAAAGCCGCGCCGGAAAATTATAAAGGCAACGTAGCCGACGTAGCGGAAATGCTCCGCGTGGCGGTTACCGGCCGAGCCAACACGCCGGATTTGTATACGATCATGCAAATACTGGGCGAATCCGTCGTCCGCGCCCGCCTTACTTCGGCTATTTCTTAAAAGATTTCCCCTTTGAGGAGAGCAGCGAGCGAAACCGCCGCCCTTGCTTTCCCCTTCGGGAATCCTTGTTGCGTTGCCGATAGGCAAGCGCGGCAAGTAGAGTGGCGAGTGAAACGAGCCGAGAGAGGATAAAGACCGTCAGCCTCATTTAAAGGCTTCCCCTTTTCGCTTTTTCTCTTTGACGAGAAAAGCGCGAAAAAGCCTACGGCAGAGGGGGGAAGCTCCTCGCAAAGCGAGGTGATGAGGGGCGCAACAAAACCGATTTAAAACAATTCTTTCATCATATCTTTCATACCGTACAATCCCGCGGGCTTTCCGAAGAGAAAGCCCGCGGCTTTTATTGCCCCTAAAGCGAAAATTCTTCGGTTTTCCGCTCTGTGAATCATCGTTACCGATTCTCCGTCGCCCGCAAAAATAATCTCGTGTTCTCCGGGGAATGTTCCCAGTCGCAGCGGATATATTGCCGTTTTCCCTGTTGCCGTTCCGTCTATTGCCGCCGCCAGTCGCAAAGCCGTTCCCGACGGAGCGTCTTTTTTCGTTTTATGATGTTTTTCGATAATCGCCGTTTCGAAATCGGGCAAAAGCCGCTTTGCCCGTAGGCATAATTCTTCCGTAACCGCCGCCCCCAAAGAAAAATTCGCCGCGCGGAAAATCGCGATTCGTTCTGCGTAATCACCGATTCGCTTTTCGTCCTCCGCCGAAAATCCGGTAGGGGCAAGCACCGCGCAAAGTCCGTGTGCCGCCGCAAATTCCAGCCGCGTCGCAACGCCTTCCGCCGAGGAAAAATCAATCAGTGCGTCCGCCCGTTCCGTAATAGCGGAAAAATCGGCGTAAATCGGCACGCCGAACAATTTTTCGTCCGCTTTTGCCCGAACGTCAACCCCGCAGACGATTGACGCAAAAGAAATATGATCGCCCGCAAGCGCCGACATCACCTCGCTGCCCGTTCTGCCAAGCGCTCCCGTAACAATTACGCGTATTTGTCTTTGTTTCATAATCCGCCGTCCTTAAAAAACGCTTCGTTTTTCATCGCCGCGCGGAATTCCGTCAGCGCCGAGGAAAGCATTTTAAAATGTTCGTTTTCAATCTCCGTCAGCGGCGCGCGCGGTTTCCCGCAGAAAAATCCGAGCAAATTCATCGCCGCCTTCACGGGAATCGGATTCACTTCGCAAAACAGCGCCGAATTCAGCGGAGCCAACAATTCATTTATTTGTATCGCGCGCGCGATATTTCCCGCGGTTACGGCTTCGCAAAGCGCCCGTACGCTGTTCGGCGCCGCGTTTGCCGTAACGGAAATTACGCCCGCGCCGCCGCATAGCAGAACGGGCAGATTCAATTCGTCCGCACCGGAATACAAATCGCATTGCCGGCGGATTCTCCGCAGCGTTTCCAATGTCTGCGCCATATTACCGCCCGCGTCTTTTATTCCCGCAATGTTTTTCAGTTCCGCAATCGCTTCCATGGTTTCGGGCAGAATATTCACGCCCGTCCGCGAGGGAACGTTGTAGGCGATAACGGGCAGAGCCGTCGCCTGGCAGATTTCGCGGTAATATTCGTACAAGCCGCGCTGCGTGCATTTATTGCAGTAGGGGGTAATGCACAGAACGCCGTCCGCGCCGAGTTTCGCGGCAATTTCCGTGTTTTTCACGGCTTCCCGCGTATCGTTCGCTCCGCAGCCGAAAATCAGTTTCGTGCGCCGCGTTTCGTCGTATTTGTTTCTTATCCGCACGCAGAAGGCGAAAATTTCTCTGCGTTCTTTTTTAGTAACCGTCGCGGCTTCGCCCGTCGTTCCAAGTACCGCCAGAGCGCCGATGCCCGCCTTTATCTGCCGCGCAATCAGTTTTTCCAATACGGCGTAATTCACTTCCCGCCCGTCAAACGGAGTAACCAGCGCCGTCGCCGCGCCCTTAAAAAAATTTTTCAAATCTACCTCCCGCGCGCCCATAGAACATGGCGTGAAATCAAGCAAAGCTTTTATCGGTCCAGATAGCCTTTCGCCGCAAGCAATTCGGCAAGCAGCACGCTGCCTCCGGCGGCGCCCCGCAAGGAATTATGCGCCAGCGAAATGAATTTATAGTCGAATACGTTGTCTTTTCTCAGTCGCCCCGCGCAAACGCTCATGCCGTTTCCCGTCATCCTGTCCCGCCTCGGCTGCGGTCGGTCGGCTTCGTAAAAATATCGTATCGGTCGTTCGGGCGCGGAGGGCAAATGCAGTCGTTGCGGTTCTCCGCGAAAATTCTCCCATTCTCTTATAATATCTTCGGCGGCGGGTTTGCGGCTTTCATTCTCAAACGAAATAAACACCGCGGCGGTATGTCCGTCGGATACGGGCACGCGCACGCATTGCGCCGTAATGCAGGGCGCCGCCGCAGGCACGATTTTTCCGTCCGAAATTTTTCCCCAGATTTTCAGCGGCTCGATTTCGCTCTTTTCTTCTTCGCCCGCAATATAGGGGATAACGTTGTCGTAAATCTCCGGCATCGTATCAAGCGTTTTTCCCGCGCCCGAAACGGCTTGATAAGTGCACACCGCCGCCGCCCGCAGCCCGTATTTCCGCAACGGCTCCAAAAGCGGCGCAAACGTCTGCACCGAACAATTCGATTTCGTTGCGATAAATCCGCGCTTTGTTCCGAGTCGCCTTTTCTGAAACGGGATGACGTCCAGCTGCATAGGGTTGACTTCGGGGATAATCATCGGCACGTCCGGGGTAAAACGATTCGCGGAATTATTCGAAATGACGGGGATTTCCGCCCGCGCATACCTTTCTTCAAGCAGTTTCGTCGTTTCTTTGCCGGCGTTCACGGCGCAGAATACAACGTCCGTTTCCGCCGCGATTTTTTTAAAATCCGCCTCCGCGTCGAATACCGTCGTTTTTGCAAGCGAACGCGGGCACGGTTCGTCGCCCGGAATTTTTGCGAAAAAACCGCATGCTTCGCCGCCGGTTGCGTTTCCGCCGCCCCGACAAAACTCCGCGGCATAACCGCCGGAGCGTTTTTCTTCCAGCGCCGTTTCGTAAGTTTTACCCGCCGATTTTACCGAAGCCGCCAGCGCGGTAACTTCAAAAAACGGATGATTTTTCAGCAAAAAAGCAAGCCGTCGTCCTACGGTTCCCGTCGCGCCGATAATTCCCGCTCTGAATTTTTTCACCTGTGATTTTCCTCCCGTGATTATTCTATTGTATGCCGCAAGATTTTCCCGCACGAACGAATTTCCTATGAAAAGCGAAAAAAAACGCAAAAAATTTATCCTATTTCGAATTTTGTTCGTTTTTATTTGCGTTTTTCCTTGAAATAATCACAATTTTATAGTAAAATATATATCGGACGCAAAGGCGCGGAAGAATCCGTGCCCGCCGTCGGTAATAAGCGGAGTAACTATGGCAGAACAGAAAAAAGGTTTAATCACGCGGCTCCTCGAAGGCAAAGAAAAAAGCGAGGAATACGCCCGCAGCACACTTCCCACCAACCGCTGGCAGTTGTTCTGGGATATTTTCAAAGGCAATTTCGGCAAAATCGTAAAGGTAAATCTTCTGATTTTGCTGTTTATGCTGCCCGTCATCGCCATCGTCGTCATGCGGCTGATGTTAAACAGCGCCAACAGTATATCCTATCCCTTCGGCGCGTCGCTCGGCGTGGGTTATCCGGCATATCCCGATGTATCCGGGCTTTCCGAAACGCTGAAAATGCGTTCCGATCTCTATACGTACGCGGCAACGGCGGTTGCAACGTTAATTGCCTCCGTAGGCATTTCCGGCGGCATGTACGTCGTAAGAAACATGGTCTGGACGGAGGGGATTTTCGTCGCGAACGATTTCTGGCGCGGCGTAAAACTCAATTATAAAAACGCCCTGCAAACCGCGCTTTTCTTCCTCGTGATTTTAACGCTTTGCACCACGATGATCAACATGGCGGATTTAACGCTGGTCGCAAATACTTCGCTTGCCGGGTTCAGGCGCGTGTGGCTGAACGTTTCCAAAGCGATTTCGTATGTAACCGTCGCGCTGGCGGCGTTGATGTCGCTGTGGATGCTCGCGCTCGGCGTAAACTACAAGCAGAAATTTTTCCAGATGCTGCGCAATTCGTTTCTGCTCACCGTCGGCACGTTCCCGCAGACGATTTTCTTCGCCGTTCTCGCGCTTCTGCCGTTTGTGTTGTTTTTACTCCCCGGCAACCTTTTCGTTGTCATCGCCGTATTTATGGTGCTCCTGTTCGCGTTCGCGTACCTGCTTCTCGTGTGGCTCGATTACGCGCAGTGGGCGTTCGATAAATTCATCAACCCCAAAATTCAGGGTGCCAAAGTGGGCAGAGGCATCTATAATAAAGAGGACGGTTCTTCCACAGCGTATAACGTCGGCGAAAGCGCCGCAAGCATTGAATACAAGCGCCAGCTTCTCGCCGCGGGCAAGAGCGATCTCGTCGCCCGCCCGATCAAACCCATCGACGATTCGTTGCAGGTTTACGAACTTCCGTCGTCTTTCACGCGCGCCGATTTGCAGCGCCTTCGCGAAAGCAAGAAGAACATCGCGGAAGATACGGCAACCTATGCGGAAGAACATAAAAACGATCTGAAATACGTGGAATACAACAAACAGTTCGAAGAACGCGAAAAAGCTTTGCAGGACGAAGTGGATAAAAACGGCAAAAAGAAAAAGAGAAAACCGCCGAAACTGCTCGGTCAGTAATCTATGAACACCGGAGAACGCGCGTCATGAATCGGGAAAACGCGTATCAGCGCCTGGCGCCTTTATACGAAGAACTTTGCGACGACTGCGACTATGAAAACTGGTCGCAGTATTTCGTTATGTTGTTGTGCGGCGCGCTGCATACGGAAGAAAATAACATCGCGGGGCTGCGCGGGCTCGATATCGGCTGCGGCAGCGGCGTTTTCACGCGCGCGTTTCTTAAAAAAGGCTGCGTGATGTCGGGCGTCGATATTTCTCCCGCCATGCTTTCCGTCGCGGAAGAAAAAACACGCGAAGAGGGGTTGCGCGCCCGCTATTTTCAGGGCGACGTTACCGGGCTGAAAACGCTTGAAAAATACGATTTCGCGCTTTCTTCCAACGACGTAATCAATTACGTTCCCAAAAACAAGATCGTCGCGGCGTTTAAAAACGTGGCGCGCGCTTTGAATAAGGGCGGCGTTTACGTGTTCGATATCAGTTCGGAACGCAAATTTTTAACGAAAATCAACGGCAAAGTCAGCGCGGACGATCGCGAAAACGTTACGTATCTTTCTTTCGGTAAGGTGGAAGATTCCGTCGCCACGCTGGACGTAACCCTTTTCGTGCGCCGCAAAGACGGCGCGTTCGACAGATTCGACGAGCTGCACACGCAGTACGTGTATACGCGAGATGAAATCGAAAACGCGCTGTTATCCGCGGGGTTCGGAATCGTCTCCGTCGGCGGAATTTTCGGCGAAAACGCCGAAGAAACCGATCGTCTTTGCTTTCTTGCAAAAAAGAAGAGGTAACGTATGACCGAAAAGAAAACAAGCGGACTTTTCAGGTGTCTCGTATATAACGGCGGCGTTTCGCTCACGCTGATAAACGGCGGGGTAATGTGTTCCGACGGGATTAAATTGCAGGGTTTCGCGGGCGAACAGGCGAAGAATTTCGGCGGCGCGCTTCTCGGCACGGCGTTTCTCGGCGGACTTCTGAAAGATAAACGCGGCGAGGTTTCCGTCGTACTGAAAACGGACGGAACGCTTGAAAATCTTACGGCTTCCGTCAACGCTGCGTTGTCCGTCCGCGCGTGTATGGATTGCCGCGAGGCGGTTGCGGGCACGGCAGATTCGTTTTACGGCACGGGCGGATTTTTACAGGTAGTGCGGGACGACGGCTATTCCCGTCCGTTCGTCGGCGCCTGCGCTCTTTGCAACAACGAAACAGGGAATGCCGAAGAATTTTTCGCGGCGAATTTCGAAGAATATTTTACGGTCAGCGAACAGCTTCCCACGCGCTTTGCCTTTTATCTCGGCGGCGGGTGCGATTATTTTCTCGCGGCGTTGCAGGCGCTTCCCGGCTGCGAAAAAAACTGGGAGGTTTCCGCAAAAGATAAGCTTGCCGCGGTATTGAACGAATACCGCTGCGGAAAAAGCGCGGCGGAATCGGCAACAAGCGTTTTCGGCGAAATTTCCTGCGAAGAAGAACGCGATCTCCGTTACCGCTGCAACTGTTCGGCGGAATATCTGAAAGGCGTGTTAAGCACGCTCGGAAAGGACGAGTTGGAAAGCATTCTGCAAGAACAGGGCGCCGTAAAAATTCATTGCAGATACTGCAATAAAGATTACGCGTTTACAAGAACGGATCTGGCGGATCTTCTTTCACGGCTCGGCAAATAAAAAGCGGCGTTTAAAAACGGCTTGCCGCGTGTAAATATATAGAATAAATATCGGAAAGGAAACGGGCGTTAATGTCGGGTAAAGTACGAAAAATCAATTACGGCAGGCGGTTTTTGATATCGCAGGCGGATAAAAGTTACGGAGAGGGCGATTACCTTTCCGCGCTTCGCTTTACGCACCGCGAAATCGAACTGTTCGGCTCCGACGCCGACGCTTTGGCGCGCCTTGCCGATTCGTACGAAAATATGGGGCTGTACACTTCGGCTTTGAACTGCTGGTTCCGCTATGCCGATTGTTGCGATCCCGACGATCTTCCCGACGCCTACGAGGGGCTTGCCGTCAATTATCTCAATCTCGGCAACGAAGCGCAGTCGGCGTATTATTACGAACGCCTTGTCGATACCGATTCCACGCTTACGGGCGAAGATAAATTGCAGATTGCCGAAGCGTTCGCTTCCGATCGCCGCAACGGCTTCCGTTTCGTCTATCCTCCCGCGCTCGCCGATTTCCGCGAAGAACTCGCCAAAAGCGGCGCGGCGCTCAGAGCGGGCGACCCGGAAGGCGCCATAGGATTGCTTTCGGAAATTCCGAAAGGCTGCGGCGAATATTCCGCCGCGCAGGAACTTCTCGCCGTGGCAATGCTTTTAAAGGGCGACGCCGAGGGCGCGGAAGAAACCTGCCTCGCGCTGTTAAAGGAAAACGCAAACGACGTGCAGGCGCTCGCCACGCTTTCCGCGCTGTATTCCGAAGAGGACAGGAAAAGCGAAAGCCGCGAAATCGCGGATCGGCTTTGCTCGCTGCAGGGCACCACGGCGGAAGAAAAATATAAAATCGCCACTGTGGCTTGCGAAAACGGCATGCACGATAAAGCGCTCGAGCTTTTTTCACAGCTGGAAAAAGAATTTCCTTACGACGGCAATCTGTTATATTTCAAAGCGGCTGCGGCGGGGGAAAGCGGCAATTACGCGCTTGCGGAAGCCGCGCTCGGCAAACTAACCGATCTGTACCCGGAAGCGGAAGTGGCAAAATACTATCTGGGGGAGCTTCGCCTGCATAAAATTTATCCGGGCGAATACGAATGTCCGTCGTTTACGTATTTTTATCGCGTGCCGGAATCGGAAAAGACGGCGCGCACGGCGGAACTTAAAACGTTTTTAAGCAAAAAATCCGCGCAAAGCGCGTCGGAAGCCGAACGGCTTTTGTCGTCCGGAATTCTCGCGTGGACGTTCGACGAAATGGACGGCACGGAACGCAGTCTGCAGGCGCTCGCCGCAGAATGTGCGGTAATCGGCAGAGGAAAAGGCAGCGAAAAATGCGAGGAATTTCTGCGCGGCATGTTACTCGATTGCGAGGTGGAAGCCGCCGTGAAACTTCGTGCGTTCCGCTTGTTGTTCGCGGCAAACCGCGAAGATCGTTTCGGCGCGGTGTTCTGTAACATTTATAAAGAAGTTCGTATTCCGCGCGTTTCGTTCGGCAGAAAGAAGCATAAACTTTTTCTTTCCGCCTATGCCGAAGTTTCTTCGAAATTCGGCGTCATCGGCGATCGGTATCAGCGCCGTATCGCCCGCGCCGCCGAATCCGTCTACCGCGCTTTGCAAAAGGCGGATAAACTGGAAGAGGCAAGTTCGGAAAACGCGCTTTCCGCGGCGATTTATCTGCGCAGCGATCTCCGCGAAGCCGGCGGCGACATTGACGACGTCTGTGCGTTTTTCGGCGCGGAAAAATCGGATACGGAAAACATTTTAAACGCCGCCGCGCCCGATTATCCCGAACGCTCCGCGCTTCGTCGTCCCGTCCTTGCGGGCAGCCGCTCTGGGCGGAAAAAAGCAGATAAAAATCCCGATAACGCATAACGTCGGTCGCGGAAAAGTTCAACAGGAAATAACGGAGGAGATAAAAAATGGAACTGGTAGATTTCGACGGTTTGTTCGATAAAAAACTTACCGAATATATGAAGCAAAACGGCGGAAAACGCACCGAAAAAGAGTGGGAGGACGCCATTCCGAAACTGTATCAAAAATTCGGCGATACATATTTGCCGAAATACGGCTGCACGCCTCGGCAATACTACGCGCGGATGACCGACGACGAGCTGATTTCCACGCTTTGCGCCCATCTCCGCGGCGGCGTTCCGGTGCCGGAATTTCTCTGCGCCGAAACGGAAAAACGCCGTCCTACCGGGCAGATTCTTTCTCTGCTCGATTCCGACGACGAAGAAACGGCGCTGTACGCGGTGCATTTCATCGGCGACGATTCTCTCGCGTTCGATAAATATTTTTCCGTCCTCGAAAGCGGCGAAAAAAGCGAGGACGTGGAAAACGAAGTCGCCGAGTGCCTGAAATCCGCCGCCGATCAGGTGAAAGACCGCGCGATGGCTTCGTATGCCCGCTATAAAAAGCAGGCGGAAAACGCTTCGGGCGCCGAAAAAGAGTCGCTTGAAAAGCGCGCGGAATACATGCTTGAAATTTTATCCCGCGTAACTATCGGCAACGATGAAATTTTCAACGTCCTGCTCGCGGCTTTTTCGGACGACGAATCTAAAATTCCCATGCGCGCATCTTATCTCGCTTCTTACGGCGACGAACGCGCCTTACCCGTACTTTTAAAGCGCATCGAAAACCGCGAAATCGGCTTCAACGAATTCCGCGAACTCAAATACGCCGTCGAAGCGCTCGGCGGCGAATATAACGAACCTCGTTCGTTCGAACACGACGAAGATTTTCTGAAGGTGGAAGATCAGTCGCAGAAAGAAGGTTTTTCCGAAATCGGCGATTTATCGTAACGCGCCGAATCTTTAAAAAGCAAGCACAACAACCCGAAACCGTCATAAACGAATTTAATCCCGCATATAGTAAAGCATAACGCTTACTTTTGCGGGATTTTATTTGCGAAAAAATGCAAGCGACGGCGAAAACGGGAGGTTTTGTCAATATGCAGGAATATAACGTATACGAGGATATGTCAAGCCGCGCCGGCGGCGGTATTTACGTAGGGGTGGTCGGTCCCGTCCGCACGGGCAAATCCACTTTTATCAAGCGGCTTATGGAACGCCTTGTCATCCCGTATGCCGCCGAGGGCAGCAAAAAAATCATGGTGGACGAATTGCCTCAGTCCGGCGCGGGAAAAACCGTCATGACCACGGAACCGAAATTCGTTCCCGCCGAGCCTGCCGAAATCGCCCTGAAAGAGGGCGTAACGGCAAAAATCCGGCTCGTGGATTGCGTCGGCTTTGCCGTAGAGGGGGCGAACGGCTTCGAAGAGGACGGCAAACCGCGACTTGTCAAAACGCCGTGGTCGAAAAACGCGCTCGAATTTACCGCCGCGGCGGAGCTCGGCACCGAAAAAGTGATTAAAGATCATTCCACCGTCGCCGTGCTTGTTACCACCGACGGCAGCGTAACGGAAATTCCGCGCAAAAATTACGAAAAAGCGGAAGAACGCACGGTAAAAGAAATTAAGAAGCAGAAAAAGCCGTTCGTCATCGTCGTAAACTGCAAACAACCGGATACGCCCGCGGCGGTAAAGCTCGCGCAGTCGCTCGAAAAGAAATACGGAGCGCCCGCCATCCCGCTCAACGCCGAAGAAATGAACGAGGACGACATCCGCGCGCTGTTCCGTAAAGCGCTGCTCGAATTTCCCGTCGTCCGCGTCAACGTACGGCTGCCCGAATGGGTGCGCACCCTTCCCGAAGAACACGCCGTCGTTTCCGGTATCGAAGAAAAACTGCGCGCCGCGGCGTCCAGAATCACCAGAATGCAGGATTGTTTCGCGCTTGAAACCTTATTTCAGAAAGAGGACGATTTTTCCTGCCCCGACGGCGTTTCCATGGATCTCGGCAAAGGCGTCGCCGAAGTGCGCCTCGAAGCGAAAGCGGAGCTGTATTTCCGCGTGATTTCCGAAGAGTGCGGCGAATCCGTTTCCGACGACGCCGAACTTCTCGATTACGTGAAATCTCTCGCTGGAGCGAAGCGCAATTACGATAAAATCAAAGCCGCGATGGAAGAAGCCGACGAATGCGGCTACGGCGCCGTGCCGCCCGCAAAAGAAGATATGCGTCTTTCGCAGCCGAAACTCGTGAAAAAAGGCTCCGGGTACGGGGTTGCGTTCCACGCCACGGCGCCCAGTTATCACGTCCTGAAAGTGGACGTTACGGGCGACGCCGCGCCTATCATCGGCTCGCAGAAACAGGGCGAAGAGTTTGTAAAAGACCGTCTTTCCGAGTACGAAGAGGACGAAAAAAAGGTTTGGGATACAAATATTTTCGGCAGATCTTTAAAAGATATCGTCGCCGAAGACATGGCGCGCAAACCCTACGCGATGCCCGCGGAAGTACGTAAAAAAATGCGCCGCGCCGTAGGCAGAATCGTCAACGAAGGCAAGGGCGGAATCATCTGCATCCTGCTGTAATCCGTCTTTTGCAAACGAAAATAAAAAGGCTATATATAGTCTGAAAAATTTTCGTCGGAACGTTGACATGTATTAAAAACTATGCTATACTACCCATGCAAAAACGTTTTTTCATCCATTTCCGGCGCGGGATAAACCGTCGCAAAACCGCCGCAAAACCGCTTAAAAAACGGTTCGGCATAGCGGCAAAAACGCGGTACATAAAGCGCGCACGCGAAAAATACAACAGGAAAAAACGGGAGAAGTATGAATCGCTCTGAAAACGGCTCCGTGCCGCGAAGCAAGCAGGAACGTATCGACGTCGTTCCGGATTACGATTATCTTTTCGCTGAAACCACAACTAAAAAAGGGAAGAAAAAGAACGGATTTTTCGGCAAAATCGCTAAAATGAATTTTTGCCCGTTGCTTTTTTCTTCCCTTCTTTACATTTTCCAGACGGCGCCCGTGTGGCTGATGCCGCTGGTTACGGCAGACGTCATCGACGCGGTTACGCGTGCGGTCGGCGGAGCGATTACGGCGCAACAGGCGCTGAAAGCCGTCGGAATCGACGCGCTGATCATTACGATCGCCATTCTGCAGAACGAACCGGTAACGCTGCTGCGCACCGTTTTAACCAGTAAAATGTTGCGGCGCACGGGCGCGGGCATCAAAAGCTGCGTGGTGCGGAAGCTGCAAAGCCTTTCCGTTACCTATGCGAAAGATATGGAAACGGGCAGAATCCAGGCGAAATTTTTAAAGGACACCGATGCGGTCGACGGACTTTTTTCCTGCCTCGTCAACACCATTATTCCCAATATCATCAGCGCGGTTATCGCAACCGTCATCGCGCTTTCCAAAAACGGCGTCGTGGCGTTGTTTTTCCTGTGCGTCGTGCCGTTCAACGTCGCTTTGTCGCGGCTGTTTTCCAAAAAAATCCGCAAGCGTTACCGCGAACTCCGCGAACATACCGAATCGATGAGCTCCCGCCTTGCCACCATGCTCGAAATGCTTACCGTTACCAAGGCGCACGGGCTGGAACAAACGGAAATTTCGGCGGTAAATTCGTCCATTTCAGGCGTGGCGAACGCGGGGAAGAAAGTGGATTTAACCGGCGCCCGTTTCGGCTCGTGGGCATGGTGTCTGAATACGTTTTTGTCCGCCGCCTGCATGGTTTTCTGCGCCGTGCTTGCCGTCCGCGGCAAAATTTCCGTGGGCGACATCGTGCTGTATCAGACGATGTTCGTATCGCTCAGCGGTTACGTTTCCACGCTCGTCAACGTTCTGCCCACGCTCGGTTCCGGGTTCGACGCGCTTTCTTCCGTTTCCGGAATCATGAGCGTGAAAGACGTGGAAATGAACATCGGCAAACGTTCCGTTCCGTCGATTTCCGGCGACGTGGAATTTAAAAACGTCTGTTATAAATATCCCGGCAGCGAAGAATACATCATCAAAAATTTATCGCTGAAAGTCAAAGCGGGGGAATGTATCGCCGTCGTCGGCGCTTCCGGGTCGGGAAAGTCCACAATCATGAATCTCGTCATCGGCTTTTTAACGCCCGTTTCGGGCAGCGTGCTCATCGACGGAAAACCGCTTTCCGAGTGCAATCTTTCCGAATACCGTCATCATATCTCCGTGGTGCCGCAGAACAGCATTTTGTTTTCCGGTTCGATACGCGATAATATCACCTACGGGCTTTCCCGCTACACCGAAGAGGAACTTTCCAAGGCGGTGGAACTCGCCGATCTCGCCGAGGTCGTGAAAAACATGCCGTACGGCGTCGATTCCGATGTCGGCGAACACGGCGATAAGCTTTCCGGCGGGCAGAAACAGCGCGTAACCATCGCCCGCGCGCTCATCCGCAATCCCGCGATTCTCATTTTCGACGAAGCCACCAGCGCGCTCGACAATATTTCCGAATATCACGTACAGAAAGCGATTTCTTCCTGCGTCGCCGGCAGAACTACGTTCATCGTGGCGCATCGCCTTTCCACCATCCGCGGGGCGGACAGAATCATCGTTATGGATAAAGGCGAATGCGTCGAAGAAGGCACGTACGAAGAACTGATGGCGAAAAAGGGCAAATTCTTCGAATTGAAAAATCTGAACGACGTCAACGCGAAAGCGGCGGAAGAAGCGCTGGCTTAGCGTCAAAAATTTTTCGGCTGTTTTTTCGCTGTCCGCCGAATAATTCCGGGCAAAAGCGGCTATACTTTTTCTGAAAATTATCCGGGGAGGCGCGCGGTATGAGCAGACGTCCGAAACATAAAAACGGAAAAGTACGTAAGATGACGGAAGAGGAATACGAGGCGTACGTCATGTCTTTGAAAGAGCAGACTCCGCCGCTTGCTTATCGTAAGTACGCGAAAGAAGAAATCGAACCTTCGGGCGGGGAAAAGAAAGGGATGTAAAAAGCTGTCAAAGCAGCGAAAAAAAACAAAAAACGCTTAAAAAATTGAGATTTATTTGTTAAAATCCTTGACCTTCCGGAGCCTTTTGTGCTATAATTAAATACGAACGGAGGGGATTTTTCCCCGGAAGCGCTGAAAGCGGTTTCCGGAATAACTGAAACGAGGTGTGTTATGGCAGATTTAAACGCTCGGCAAGGGCAAAACGCAACGCGGAACTGGTCGGTGGCACAACGTAACGAAACGGCGTTGATGCTGGAGGATATGTACAGGGGAATCGCCGGCGATCTGAAAGCCGTCAAGAAAGACATACTCACCGAAATGAAGTATTCTTCTTTGCAGAACGGCGTTATGTATCAGTCGTTCGAACAGGGCAACAAAGATACATACGCGGAGTTGAAGAAGCAACTTTCCGAAATCTGCGACCGTATGACCGCGAAACTCGAAGAAACGGCGAAAAAGCTGCAGTCGGCCGCCGCAAACTATCAGGCGAAAAGCGTCGTCGTTCCCGCGGAGGAAGCGGCGCAGGCGGAAACTGCGGGCGAAAACGCGTCTGAATGCGCCGATCGCGCCGTCATGGAAATCAAATATCTCTATTCGCAGAATCAGAGCATTTACGAATCGCTCTCTTCCGCGCTGAACGAACTGAAAGAAAGCGCCGGCGCGTTCAACGAAGAATTCGCCGCGAAAATAGAGGGAACGCTCGACGCGCTTGATGAAAAAATCGAAAATCTTCTCGCCAACGAAACCGATTACGATAAGGTTGCCGAAACGGTGAAAGAACGCGTAGCGGAAACGCTGAATTTCGAAGAACCGGATTACGATAAAATCGCGGAACTCGTCGCCGAAAAAACGGAAGCGCAGACGGCGGCGCACAGCAAAGAAATTCTGGATACGATCGCAGCCGTTCCCACGGCGGAAAACGTGGATTATAACCGCATCGTCGACGAAGTGAGCGATAAGGTACTCGAAAAAGTTACCGAGCTGCTGGAAGAAAAATCCAACGAAGAAAAAGAAACGAAAGGTTCCGCGGAATACGATCGCATCGTATACGGCACGGCGGAAAAAGTAATCGAATCGCTGCCTCCCGTAGAACGCGTCGATTATACCCGCATTGCGGAAGCCAACGCGCTTACCGATGAAACGCTGGAAAAAATCGCGGAAGCCATAGCGGCGAAAATTCAGATTCCCGAAGCGGAAAAGCTCGATTACGAAAAACTTGCGGAAACGCTTGCGGCAAAACTGCCTGTTCCCGAAGAAATCGATTACGACAAGCTTGCCGATACGGTGCTTGCAAAACTCCCCGCACCGGAAGAAATCGACTACGAAAAACTTGCCGATGCGGTGGTGGCTAAGATGCCCGTTCCCGAAGCGATCGATTACGATAAGCTTGCCGATACGGTGATTGCCAGACTTCCCGAAACGGAATCGCTCGATTACGAAAGAATCGCGGAAATCGCAAACAATGCGAACGAAACCGTCGATTACGACAGGATTTCCGAAATTGTCAATACTGCGAACGATCCCGTGGATTACGAAAAGATTACCGAAATCGCAAACAACGCGGCGGCAAACGTCGTCGTTCCCGAATCGGAAGCACCCGATTACGACGCAATGGCGGACGCGGTGCTGGCAAAACTGCCGGAATCGGAAGAAATCGATTACGAGCGTCTTGCTTACGCGGCGGCGTCCAAAGTGGAAATTCCCGAAACGGAAGCCATCGATTACGAAAAAATCGCAAACGACGTGGCTGCGAAAATCGATATTCCCGCTCCCGAACAGCTGGATTACGAACGCCTCGCTTCTTCCGTTGCGGAAAGAATCCCCGCGCCGGAACCCGCTACGTACGAAGTGCTGGTGGACGACGAAGGGGTAAAGAGCATCGCCGATACCGTAGCCGCGGCTGTGGTGGCGAATATTCCCGAAGCCAAAGCTCCCGAAGTGGATACCGAAGCGCTGGCGGGCGAGATTTCCGAAAAGATGGGCACGCCTTCCTACGAAACGATTCTCGATGACAGCGGCGCGCAGATGATTGCGGACGCGGTTGCGGAAAAACTTACCGCTGCCAATTACACAATCGCAACGCTGCCCTTGATTGCGGAAGAAACGCCCGTCGTGGCGGATGAAGTGGCCGTTACCGAACCGGAGATAGTCGAAGAAGTCGCGGAAGAGCCGAAAGAAGATCTTGTCATGCGCATCGACAGAAGCTTCACCGCAAAATTGAAGCAGAGCGACGACGAAGTGAAAGATCGTTACGGCATGATTAAAAACGCGCTGCTTTCGTACAAGAAATTCAAATCCACCGTCAGCTGGAATGCGGATAGATTCAATTGCGGCAGAGCCACGATTGCGAAGATGAACATCCGCGGCAAAACGCTTTGCGTGTATTTCGCGCTCGATCCGAAAGATCCCGCGTTCAAACAGACGATTTACAACCAGAAAGATATGAGCGAGCAGAAAGCTTACGCGCAGACGCCGTTCATGATGAAAATCAAGAGCGACCTCGCCGCGAAACGCGCGGTGCGCCTTGTGGAAACGCTGGCGGAACAAAATGGCGTGGTGAAGAAAAAGGATTTCGAAGAAGTCGATTATAAAAAGACGTATCGCTATGCCGGCGACAGACAGCTCGAACTGACGGGCTTGCTCAGAAAATCGATGGGCAAACGCGCGGTATTCGATTTCGATTGATGGTAGATTAACCGTCGGAAAAGCTCCGGCGGACGAACCGTAAAGGAACAAAGAGAGGGAGGGCTGAAAAAATTTTTCGGCTCTCTTTCTATGAAAAACGGGAAAAAACAGCCGTTTTATGTAAAAAAACGGCTTGAATCTGCTAAAAAACGGATGTTTTTTTGAGAAAAAACAGGGTTAAAACACGTAAAAACAGGCAAAAATTTCAAAAAAATGCCTTAAAAACACGCAAAAATCAGCATAAAACGCGTTAAAACCACATAAAACATCCTTTTTCAGACATATAAAACCGAAAAATAACGCGGTGGTCCGATCCCGCCGGAAAGCATCGGATAATTCAATTATTGAGAGGAATAATGAAACAGGAAAATCAGAACAAAGTACAGGATTTACAGAACGGAAATACCGAAAGCGGCAAGCAGAAACCTTTCCGCAGAACGGCGAAACGTCAGGCAGGCGCCGCAACAACGTCCGCGGCGAAAAATACGACGGAAAGCGGAACGGCGCAGAAGCGTACGGCGCGCTGCGGTGTGCGTACCGCAAAAAAAGCGGGAGGGGAAGGTACGTCGATGAACGCTTCTTATCTGCCTGTGTACGATAATGCGAAACGGGTGCCGAAAACGTTGAAAAACGCACCGAAAGCCGAAGAATCGGCGTTGAATCAGGCGCAGTTGAAAACAGGAAAGACGTTTATCGCCGACGCGCGTTTCGTTCGCGAAAAGGCGAACGAACGGGCGATGGAGCGTGCGTACGAAAAAATGTACGGCGCACAGGGCGAAGCGGTTACCGAAAAAAATTTGCGCGGGGGCAGAAACAAAAAACCCGTGAAAATAATTTTTCTCGGCGGCGTAGGCGAAATCGGCAAAAACATGACGGCGATCGAATACGGGAACGACATCATCGTGGTGGACGCGGGACTTACGTTTCCGAACAACGAGGACATGCCCGGCATCGATCTGGTGGTGCCCGATATTACCTATCTTGTACAGAACAAAGATAAGGTGCGCGCCGTGTTTTTAACGCACGGACACGAGGACCATATCGGCGGTGTTCCGTATCTGATGAAAGAACTGAATCCGGGTACGCCGATTTACGGCACAAAACTTACGTTGATGCTTACGGATAACAAACTGCAGGAAAACCGTATTCAGAACGTGCCGGAACGCGTTGTGGAGCCGGGCGACGTGGTGAAAATGGGTTCGTTCGCCGTGGAAATCGTAAACGTAAACCATTCGATTTCCGGCGCGGTGGCGCTGGCTATCCGTACGCCGTACGGGCTGATATATCACAGCGGCGATTTTAAAATAGACCTTACGCCCGTTTCCGGCAAGCCGATCGATCTGGACAGAATCGCGGCGCTGGGGCGCGAAGGCGTGCTGTTATACCTCGGAGAATCCACGAACATCGAACGTATGGGATACACGATGAGCGAAACCGTGGTGGGAACCACGCTGGACCATCTTTTTGCGGAAAACCGCGACAGACGACTGATTGTGGCTACGTTCGCTTCCAACGTGCACAGATTGCAGCAGATTATCGACCGGGCGGTGCAGTACGGCAGAAAAGTGGCGCTTTCCGGCAGAAGCATGCTGAAAGTTGTGGACGCCGCCGTGAAAATCGGCGAGCTGAAAATCCCCGAAGGGATTCTTGTAGACCTTGCGAAAAACAAGAATCTGTTCGACCGCGAAATCGTAATTTTGTCTACGGGTTCGCAGGGAGAACCGATGAGCGCTTTGACGAGAATGGCTTCGGGGGATTCCGATAAGGTAACGATAGGCGATAACGATACCGTGATTATTTCGGCTTCGCCGATTCCCGGCAACGAAAAGATGATTTACCGCGTGATCAACAACCTGTATCGGCTGGGCGCGAACGTTGTGTACGAAAGTCTTGAAAAGATTCACGTTTCCGGGCACGCCTGTCAGGAAGAACATAAAATTTTGCATCAGTTGCTTTCGCCGAAATTTTTTATTCCCATTCACGGCGAATATCGCCACCTGAAAAAGCATGCTCTTCTGGCGCAGGAAATGGGTATGCCGGCGAAAAATATCTGCATTGCGGATATAGGAAACTGCTTCGAACTGACCGACCGTTCGTTGGTGCAGGGCGAAAACGTTACGGCGGGAACGCGCCTTATCGACGGCGAAGGTTTCGAAGATTACGGCACCAGCGAAGTGATGAAAGACCGTTTGAAGTTTGCGGCGGAAGGCGTTTTCTTCGTATCGCTGGCGGTAACGGGAAATTACGTTGTGGGCGAACCCGTCATCGATTCGCACGGGTTTATGTTCGGCGAACAGATGGATATGGCGGAAGCGTACGACGTGGTGAAAAAAGCGGCGGACGCCTACGATTACGAAAACGGCACGAAAGAGGAACTTTCCGTGGCGGTGCGTAAAGCTTTGAAAAATTACGTGTTCAAAAAGACGAAACAATCGCCGTTTATCGTTGTTTCCATAGTGGAAGTGTAATTTCCGGCGGTGAGAAAATGCAGGAGAAAAGTTTTTCGGAAAGCGTGCAGCGGCTGGATATTTGCGAAGCGCTGAAAATAAAGCGCGAAGAGGCGAAAGCGGCGGGGATTCCCGTGGCGGACGACGAAACTCTGCAATATCTGCTTGTAACGCTGCGCGCGGCGAAGCCGGAAAAAATTCTTGAAATCGGCACGGCGGTGGGACTTTCCGGTTCGGCGGCGCTTCTTGCGTTGCCGAAAGCGCGGCTTACCACGATAGAGCTGGAAGAAGATTCCTACTTGCGGGCGAAAGAAAATTTCCGCTTTTTCGGCGTGGAAAATCGGGTGAACGCCTATCTCGGCGACGCGGGCGACATTATTGCCTCGATGCCGAGGGAGATGAACGGAACGTTCGGATTTATTTTTCTCGACGGACCGAAAGCGCAGTATCTGAAATATCTGCCCGATCTGAAACGGTTGCTGAAAACGGGAGGCGTGCTTTTTTCGGACGACGTGCTTTTGTACGGCTGGGTGGACGGAGAGCCGCCGCACAAGCGGCACATGCTGATTGAGAAACTGCGGGAATATTTAAACGCGATCTGTTCGGACGACGAACTGACGACGAGTATTCTGAAAATCGGCGACGGCGTGGCTGTGAGCGTAAAACTTTGACGGGTGTGAGGCGATGAAAGCGGAATTGTTAGCCCCTGCGGGGAATTTTTCAAAACTGAAAACGGCGTTTTATTTCGGCGCAGACGCCGTGTATCTGGGCGGAAAAAACTTTTCGCTGCGGGCGTTTTCGGATAATTTCGACGCGGAAGATTTGAAAAAAGCCGTGGACTATGCGCATTCGCTGGGCAAAAAGGCGTACGTAACGGCGAATATATTCGCAAGAAACGATGATTTTGCTTTTCTTTCCGATTATTTTTCGTATCTGGCGGAAATCGGGGCGGACGCTGCGATCGTGAGCGATATCGGCGCGATGAGCGTACTGAAAAAAACTGCGCCGTCGCTCGCGCTGCACGTTTCCACGCAGGCGAATACGACGAACAAGTACGCCGTGAAATTTTATGCGGAAGAACTGGGGGCGGAACGCGTGATTCTCGCGCGGGAATTATCTTTGAAAGAAATCGCGGAAATCCGCGAATTTAACCCGGATACGGAGCTTGAAGCGTTCGTTCACGGCGCGATGTGTATTTCTTACAGCGGAAGATGTCTGTTATCCGATTATCTGGACGGACGTTCTTCCAACCGCGGGGCGTGCGTGCAGGCGTGTCGCTGGAAATACGAAATCCGCGCGCTGAATCCCACAAACGGCGAAACGGGCTTTCTGCCCCTCGAAGAGGACGGGCACGGCGCCTATATTTTAAACGGAAAAGACCTGAACATGCTTTCCGCGCTGGACGAGCTGGAAAAAGCCGGGATAAATTCCTTTAAAATAGAAGGGCGGATGAAGAGCGAGTATTACCTTGCGACGGTGGTGAACGCATACCGCCGCGCCATGGACGGCGCCGATACGGCGTTCTGCGAAAAAGAATTATGCGCGACGGCGCATCGTAATTTCACGAAAGCTTACGCCTACGGAAACGGCGGAGAGAAAACGGAAGAGTACGCGGCGGGGCAGGTGAAAGGCGAATACGATTACGCGGCAAACGTGCTCTCTTTTGAAAACGGCGTCGTGCGCGTTGAAATGCGAAACCGTTTTAAAAGCGGGGACAAGCTGAACGTGTTATCTCCGGGACGATATCACGGCAGAGAAATTACCGTGGGAGAAATGTTTTCGGAAACGGACGGCGAAACGACGACGGACGCGAAGCGGGTGCAGGGCGTTTATTCTTTTCATTGCGAATATCCTTTGCATGCCGGAGATTTATTGAGAAGAGCAGTTACGGAGGCGCGGCGATGAAAAAAATACTTTTGATTGCGACGGGCGGAACGATTGCTTCCACCACGGGCAAGCACGGATTGTCGCCCACGGTGAGCGCGGAAGAACTGATAGAGTATGTGCCGGAAATAAGAAAATGCTGCGAAGCCGACTATATTCAGCCGTACAATATCGATTCTACGAACGTAACGCCGGCGCACTGGCTGACTCTGGCGGAGGCGATACGCGAAAATTACGCGGCGTACGACGGGTTTGTGGTGTGCCACGGTACGGACACGATGGCGTATACCGCGGCGGCGCTTTCGTATCTGATACAGAATTCGAAAAAGCCGATTGTGCTGACGGGTTCGCAGAAGCCGATAGACAAAGAGGACACGGACGCGAGAATCAATCTGCGGGACGCGTTTTCGTATGCGGCGAGCGAGAAATCGGCGCAGGTAACGATTGTGTTTCATGGAAAAGCGATTGCGGGAACGCGGGCGAAGAAGATAAGAACGAAGAGTTTCAACGCGTTCGACAGCGTGGATTTCCCCGTTCTCGCCACGGTGCGCGAGGGAAAAGTACTGCAGTATATCGAACCGCCAGAAAGCGTGAAAAACGCCGCCGCGCCCGATTTTTACAAGCGGCTGGACGGGAAAGTGGGGCTTTGCTGCCTGACGCCCGGGTTTTCGGGCGCCGTGCTGGATTCCTATTTTGAAAACAACGACGCCGTGGTGCTTTCCGGGTACGGCACGGGAGGGATTCCCGGAGGCGAGTACTACGATTTGTACGACGTGATAGAAAAGTGGCGCGGAAAGGGCAAGACGCTTGTGGTAACCACGCAGGTGCAGAGCGAGGGAAGCGATATGGGCATTTATCGCGTCGGCAGGGATTTCAAGGAACGCTTTTCGGTGCTGGAAAGCTACGATATGACGTGGGAAAGCATCATTACCAAGCTGATGTGGATTTTATCGGAAACGCGGGACGAAAAAGAAATCGAACGACTGTTCTATAAGCCCGTGAATTACGATCTGATCGTGTAACGGGAAAAACGAGGAATAACAACGGCAAAGTAAGCAAACGGCGCAGACGCGCCGTCGATAAAAAGAAACGCAAAGGAGAATTGCAATATGAGGAAGGCTCAACTTAAAAAATATGCGAAATTGCTTGTGAAAACGGGCATCAACGTGAAAAAAGGGCAGACGGTATTCGTTCAGGCGGGTTTGGACCAGCCGGAATTCGTTGCCATGGTGGTGGAAGAGTGCTACAAAGCGGGCGCCGGTGAGGTGTTCGTGGACTGGAGCTACCAGCCGACGGAAAAGCTGAACGCGATTTATATGTCGCAGGAAAAGCTTTCGAATTTAACGCCGTGGGGCAAGGCGAAGTGGGAATATAAAGCGGAAAAATACGCTTGCCGGCTGTTCCTCGATTCCGACGACCCGGACGGCATGAAAGGCGTGGACGTGCACAAGATGAGCGAAGCGAGAAAAGCGGTGTTCCCGCAGGTGAAGAAGTATCGCGACGCGTTGGAAAACAGACATCAGTGGTGCATCGCGGGGGTGCCCGGCGCGGCGTGGGCGAAGAAAGTATTTCCCGATTTGCCCGAAAAGCGCGCGATAGAAAAGCTGTGGCAGGTGATTTTATACACGTCGCGCGCGGACGGAAAGAACCCGATTGCGGCGTGGAAAGAGCACAACGAAGATTTGAAAAAACGTTGCGAATACCTCAATTCGCTGGGACTGGCGGCGCTGGAATACAAGAGTTCGAACGGAACCGATTTCAAGGTGTGGCTGAACGAGGACGGCATTTTTACAGCGGGCAGCGAGAAAACGCTGGGCGGGCGCGTGTTTAACCCGAATATTCCGAGCGAGGAAGTGTTTACTTCGCCGAAAGCCGGAAAGGCGGAAGGAATCGTGTATTCCACGAAACCGCTTTCGTATCAGGGCGAACTTATCGAAAATTTCTCGGTGCGTTTTGAAAACGGGAAAGTGGCGGAAGTGAAAGCCGAAAAGGGAGAAGAACAGCTGAAAAAGATGGTGGCGATGGACGAAGGCGCGTCGATGCTGGGCGAATGCGCGATTATTCCGTTCGATTCGCCGATCAATAATTCGGGCGTGTTGTTCTATAACACGTTGTTCGACGAGAATGCGAGCTGCCACCTGGCGCTGGGCATGGGGTTCAACGAGTGTCTGCGCGGGTATGAGAAGTACACGAACGAAGAGTGCAAGAAGCGCGGCATCAACGACAGCATGATTCACGTGGATTTCATGATCGGTTCGAAAGATATGTGCATTACGGGCGTGAAGCAGGACGGAACGCGCGTGGAGATTTTAAAAGACGGCAACTGGGCGTTTTAAGACGTCCGCCGCCCGGCGCGGCACGGTTTGTTGCAGTCGACGGGATTACGGGCGTTTCAATCGCGGAAAATAGCGGTATATATAATACGGTAAAATGAATTTGCGGCTTTTTACGGGCGTTTTTGTGAAAAGCGACGGAGGTATAATTTATGACGAAAATTGACGTATATTCCGGGTTTCTGGGTGCGGGAAAAACCACGCTCATCAAAAAACTGATTAAAGAGGCGTATGCCGGCGAGAAAGTGGTGCTGATCGAAAACGAATTCGGCGAAATCGGCGTGGACGGAGGGTTTTTAAAGGATTCCGGCGTGAACATTACCGAAATGAATTCGGGGTGCATATGCTGCTCGCTGGTGGGCGATTTCGCGAAAGCGCTGAAGCAGGTGGAAGAGCAGTATGCTCCCGATCGGATTATTATCGAACCTTCGGGCGTGGGAAAACTGAGCGACGTGATTCGCGCGGTGGAGCGTGCGAACGTGGAAAACAGCGTTCTGAATGCTTTCTGCGCCGTTGTGGACGCGAATAAGTGCAAAATGTATATGAAAAACTTCGGCGAATTTTTCATCGATCAGGTGAAAAACGCTTCCTGCGTGGTGCTTTCGCATACGACGGGAATGTCCGAGGAAAAGCTGCATGCATGTATCGAAGCGCTGAAGGCGGTGAACCCGGACGCGAATTACGTTACCGCGGAGTGGGACAAGCTGGACGGAAAGACGATTCTTGCCGCGATGGAAAAGAAAGACAGTCTTGATGCCGAGCTGAAAAAACTTGCCGAGGAATATGAGCACGAGCATCATCACCACGATGACGACGATGACGACGATTGCTGTTGCCACGACCACGAACACGACCACGAACACGAGCATCACCACCACGACGACGATGACGACGATTGCTGCTGCCACGACCACGAACACGAGCATCATCATCACGACGACGATGATGACGACGATTGTTGCTGCCATGACCACGAACACGAGCATCATCACCATCACCACCATGCAGACGAAGTGTTTACTTCGTGGGGCTTGGAAACGGCGCATAAGTTTACCGGAGAAGAGCTTAAAAACGCATTGCAGGCGTTGCAGAACGAGGAAAAATACGGTACGGTGCTGCGTGCGAAAGGCATTGTGGACGGCGGAGAACATTGGTGGCACTTCGATTACGTTCCCGGCGAACCGGACGTGCGTACGGGGGCTGCCGGCGCGACGGGCAGACTGTGCGTTATCGGCTGCAAACTGAACGAGGACGCGCTGAAAGAGTTGTTCAAAGCGTAAAGCTTCGCTCGGTTGCAACGATTTGTAAAAATACGGAGATAATATGAAGAAATTGCCAGAGGAAACTCCCGTATATCTTTTTATGGGTTTTCTTGAATCCGGAAAAACGAAATTTATGCAGGAAACGCTTGAGGACAAGCGGTTTTATGCGGGAGAAAAGACTCTTTTGCTGATTACCGAAGAGGGCGAGGAAGAATACGACCCTTCGAAGTTTGCCGTGAAAGACGTTACGATGAAAATCGTTTCCAAAGAGGAAATGACGGTTGATAATCTGACGAAATGGCAGCTGGAATCGGACAGCGACCGCGTGATGGTGGAATATAACGGCATGTGGACGATCGATACGCTGTTCGAAGCGATGCCCGAAGGGTGGTTTTTAACGCAGGTGATGGCGTTTTTCGATTCGTCTACGTTTGTGAGTTATAACGCGAACATGCGGCAACTGACGTTCGATAAACTGAAAAACACGCAGATGGCGGTTTTCAACAGATTTCCCGATAACGACGGCGGTACGTTGAGAGACGAACTGCATAAAATCGTGCGGGCGGTTACGCGGCAGGCGGATATCGTATACGAGCATGCGAACGGCAAGGCGGAATACGACGATACGGTGGACCCGATGCCGTACGATATGAACGCGCCCGTGATTGAGATAGCGGACAAGGATTACGCGCTTTTTTATCGCGACCTTTCCGAGAATATGGACGCGTATATCGGCAAAACCGTGCGGTTCAAAGGGCTTGTCGTGAGCGATAAGCGGTTGCCCGCGAACAGCATAGTGATAGGCAGGCACATCATGACGTGCTGCGAAGCGGATATTCAGTACAGCGGGCTTGCCTGCGTGCTGAAAACGCCCGTTGCGCTGAAAACGAGGGACTGGGCGGAAGTTACCGCGAAAATCGTATACGAAAAACATACGGTTTACAAGGGAAAAGGTCCGGTGCTGACGGCGGAAGAAATTAAAAAATGCGACCCGCCCGCGGAACAACTGGCGACTTTTTATTGAGCCGCCTAAAAAGCGAAACGGAAACGCTATGAATATAATAATAGTCGGGCTTGGAAAAGTAGGAAGGAATATATTGCGCTGCCTTACGGACGAGGAACGCGACGTTACCGTGCTGGATACGAACGAGGACAAAGTGCGTTCCGCCGTGGAAACGTACGACGTGAACGGTATTTGCGGAAACGGGTGTATTGCGGAAGATCTGAAAGAGGCGGGCGCGGCGACGGCGGGAATGATTGTGGCGGTAACGCCTTCCGACGAACAGAACGTGCTTTGCTGCATGATTGCCAAATCTTTGGGGGCAAAGTATGCCGTGGCGCGCGTGCGCGACCCCGCATACAGCAAACAGATAGATTTCATGCGCGAAAAACTCGGCGTGGACAGGCTGGTGAACCCGGAACGGGCACTGGCGGAAGAAGTGGGAAGAATACTGCGGTTTCCTTCTGCGGAGCAGGTGTATTCGTTCGGCGAAGGCAAGGCGGAAATCGTGGAGATGACGCTGCCGGCGGGTTGCGCTTTATGCGGAAAGAAACTTTCCGAAGTGGTTTCGCGCGATAAGAAATACAGTATACTGATTGCGACCGTATCGAGAAACGGGCGTACGTTCGTGCCGAAAGGCGATACGATTCTGTGCGAAAAGGACGTGGTGAACGTATGCGGAAAGCATTACGACATCAGCGATTTTCTGCACTCGTACGGCATGCTGAAACGTAAAGGGCAGTATGTGATGATTCTCGGCGCGAACAAAAAGACGTACTATCTTGCCGAGCAGCTGGAAAAGAACGGATTTATCGTGAAAATCATTTCGCCGAACCGCGAGAAATGCGAACAGCTGAAAAACACGCTGGGAACGACAACGTTGGTGTGCGCCGATTTCAACGACCCGGAAGTACTGGAAACGGAGGGAATCGACGACGCCGACGCGTTTGCGGCGGTTTCGGATTACGACGAAAACAACGTGATGACTTCTTTGTACGCCAAAAGCAAGGGCGTGCCGAAGGTGATTACGGTTACGACGAACGACCGTTACGAGGCGCTTTTCGATTGCATCGACCTTGAAGGGATTATTTCGCCTTACCACGTGGTGGCGCAGGAAATTTCGAAATACGTGCGTTCGATTGCGGTGCCCGAAGGCAGCGGGATTCTTTCGCTGTATAAAATCGCGGACGACGAGGCGGAAGCGCTGGAATTTGCGGTTCACGATAACCCGGAATTTGCGGGCAAAGCGCTGAAAGACATTTCTTTGAAAGCCGGCGTGCTGATTGCCGCCGTTATTCGCGGAAAAAATCTTGTGGTGCCGAACGGCGGTACGGTGCTGAAAGGAAACGACCTTGTGATTCTGGTTACCACGCAGGAACTTGTTTCGTCGCTGGACGACGTACTGAGATGAAAAATTTTTCTTCTTTTCGCCTGATTTTAAAAAGGGAAAGAAGCGTGAACGGTGAGGCGTTATGAAATATCGTTCCGTACTGAACGGGTTGGGGAAAATACTTGCGTTTTCGGCGACGTTTTATCTCTTTCCCGTAGCAGTATCATTGATTTATAAAGAATACGCGGCGTTGCCCGGTTTTCTGACGGCATGCGGAGCTTCGGCGCTTCCGGGCGGCGTTATGCTGTTTTTTTCGCGCGGGGCGAGAAAAATCCGCCACAGGGAAGCGTTGGTGATTGTGGGACTTTGCTGGCTGTTGATTTCGCTGTTCGGTGCGTTGCCCGCGGTGATCGGCGGGTATATTCCGTCGTTCGCGGACAGCTTTTTCGAGACCGCTTCCGGTTTTACCACGACGGGCGCGACGATTCTGACGGATTTCGATTTGCCGAAGAGCATTCACTTCTGGCGCGCGTTTACGCACTGGTTGGGCGGCATGGGGATTCTTGTATTTATGCTTGCCGTTCTGCCTACGCGGGGAGGAGACGGATTTCAGTTGATGAAATTCGAATCGCCGGGACCGCAGGCGGGAAAGTTGGTGAGTAAAATCCGACGCACGGCGATGATTCTGTATCTTTTGTATTTCGTGCTGACGATTGCGGAATTCGTATTTCTGATTTGCGGCGGTATTCCCGTGTACGACAGCGTGATTTTATCGATGTCTACGGCGGGCACGGGCGGTTTTACTTCTACGGCGGCGAGCGTGGCGGAATACGGAAGCGTTTACGCGGATATCGTGATTACCGTGTTTATGTTTATTTTCTCCGTGAATTTTTCGCTGTATTATCTTTTGTTGATCGGCAACGTGAAATCTGTGCTGAAAGACGAAGAACTGCGTTTTTACGTGCTTTTCATTCTTTCCTGTATTCTGATAATCACGCTGGATAACACCTTCCGTGTGGCGGAATACGGCAAAAATTTCTTTACGGCGCTGCATTATTCCTCGTTTACCGTGATATCCACTTCTTCGACGACAGGGTTTGTTATAACCGATTACGGGCAATGGTCGAATCTTTCGCAATGCCTGATTATGCTTGTGATGATTGCAGGAAGCATGGCGGGTTCGACGGGAGGCGGGCTGAAAGCTTCGCGCGCGTTGATTTTGTTGAAATCGAGCTGCCGCGATACGGCGAAATTTCTTCGTCCGAACGCGGTATATACGATGAAAATGAACGGAAAACCGCTTTCGGAAAACGTGGTTTCGGAAGTGAAGAATTTCTTCTTCGTTGCCGTGGCGCTGGCGATTATTTCCTGCCTGGTGCTTTCTTTCGATGCCGCGTGCGATTTTACCACTTCGGTTACGGCGTTTCTGACTTGCTTCAATAACGTTGGACCCGGACTTTCGAAGCTGATTCCGCCGACGGGAAGTTTTGCGGCGCTGAGCGCTTTTTCGAAGGTGTATCTTTCGCTGGTGATGCTGATAGGGCGACTGGAAATCTTCCCCGTATTTTTGCTTCTTGTGCCGAAAACCTGGGAAAAAAGATACTGATACAAAACGGAATAAAATGACGGACGAGGGAGTGTCTCGTCCGTTTTTGTTGTTTTTGCCGTGTTTCTTTTTGAATGACGGCGTATTTTTTTAAAATATTCCTGATAAAAATGCTTATTTCGCTTGCCGAAACGACGATTTTCTCTGTGTTTTCTGCTTCTTTTTCGGTATATCGAGGTAAATTCGACTCATTTCGACGCATTATTTTAAA
>ENA-UERK01000023-UERK01000023.1-human-gut-metagenome-genome-assembly--contig:-NODE-23-length-120533-cov-8.928953_pt1 | contig 120533 bp, 103 predicted proteins | sample MGYA00242957_ERZ507957 | MGnify/ENA primary metagenome ERZ507957 (study PRJEB26167, sample SAMN06115538) | human gut metagenome | host: Homo sapiens | place: China:Heilongjiang | collected 2015-11-06...
TGTGTTTTCACGGTGCGTTGAACCGTAGCGCGCGCCAAATCCGTATTTTTCGCCGCCCTGCAAAACGGCGGCTTTGCCCGGTTTTTTTGCAGAGCGCCAATTTACGGGCCGGGCGGCAGGAACGCAGGTGATCCTAACGGATTCCCAAGGCTTTTTGCAAGGCTTGCACTTAAATTTGCTTTAAAATTGGCGTTCCTACGCGGGTGCCGCGGTTAACCCGGCAGCTGCCCGCCAACCACCCGCTCAATGCCGTTTAGATCCTTTTGCACCAGCAAATTGCGGTAGCCCGCCGCCTGCAAAAGCGCGCAAACGGGCTTAGACTGGTAAATGCCAACCTCAAACAGCAGCCAACCGCCCGGGGCTAAAACGCGTTTTGCGGTTTGCACCAGCCGGCGGTAAAAGTAAAGGCCGTCGGCCCCGCCGTTTAGCGCCATGGCCGGCTCCCGCTGCACCTCCGGCGCAAGGGTTTTTAAATCTTTTTTAGGAATATACGGTGGATTGCAGGCAATAACGGTAGGGGCGGCGCCCTGCGGCGGCTGCCACAAAAACGCGTTTTGCAGCACCGGCTGCACCTGCACACCGTTTAATAAAATGTTTTTGCAAAGGTAGGCGTAGGCCCGTTTGCTTTTTTCTACCGCAAAAACCTTAGCCCCCGGCAGGTTTTTGGCCGCCGCAATGGCAACGGCGCCGCTGCCGGAACAATAATCGGCAATTACGGGGGCTTTTTGCCCGGCCGCCTTTTGCAGCAGCTGCTGCACCAAAATTTCGGTATCGGCCCGCGGAATTAACACCCCCGGCCCCACCAGCAGCTCTACATTGTAAAACGACCACCGCCCCAAAAGGTATTGCAGCGGCTGGCCCTGCTGCCGCCGGCGTACCAGGCTTTGCAGCCTACGCTGCTGCCCGGCGGTAAGGGCGGCCTGCCGGTTTAGGTAAAGCCGGGTTTTAGTAACCCCCAGCACGCTGCAAACCAGCTCGGCGGCCTCAAACGCGGCGTCGGGCGTAACGGCGGTTAGGGCAGCCTCGGTGCTTTTTAGCGCCGCTGCTGCCGTTACGCTTACCAACGGTCCTTTTCCGGGTCGTCCGGAATAACCTGCTTTAGCGCGCAAATGGCAACCTCTAACATACTGTCATCCGGCTCTTTGGTAGTAATGCGCTGCACCCAAAGCCCCGGTGTTGCAATAATCTTGGTTAAAAAATTATCGTACCGGCCGCAAAGCTTTATAAGCTCGTAGCCAAGGCCGCACACCAGCGGCACAATTAAAATTTTTAACAGCACCCACAGCAGCCGGTAATTGGCAACCGCGGGGAACAGCGCCAGCACCACATACCCCAGCGCAATACCAACAAACAGCATTAGCACCATAAACGAGGTGCCGCAGCGCGGGTGAAACCGGGTTTGCCGGCGGCAGTTTTCTACCGTAAGCTCGGCGCCGCTCTCGTAACAAAAAATGGTTTTATGCTCGGCCCCGTGGTACTGAAACACGCGTTTAATATCTTTGGTTTTAGAAACCAAAACTAAATACAAAATAAAAATAGCAATTTTTAAAAGTCCCTCTACCAACGGCTTTAACCAGCCCGAAACCGCCCCGCCGGAAAGGGTTTTAATTAGGTCGAACACCCGCGCGGGCAGCCACATAAACAAAAACAGCGCCAGCGCCACGCCCAGCACGCAGCCCACAACCATTACCCCGGTCATAGCCGCGTTAGAAACCTTTTCTTTTTGCTTTGGTTCGGCGGCCAATTTAGCCGTTGTGCCCCCCGTTGTTTTGGGGTCGGCTGCCGGTGCTGCGGCCGGCTGCTGTGGGTGTGTTTGTTCTAAACTTTGCTCCAAACCCGGTTGCTCCAATTCGGAGTGTTCCAGCTCGGCTTGCTCCAAGTGGGCTTGCTCCGGGCTTTTGGGTTCAAAGCTTGCCGGCTCCGGCCCGGCCTGCGCCAAGTTGGCCTGTTGCGGGCCTGTAACCGGTTCCGGCTCGGCGGCCGGTTCAATGCTTTGGGCCTGCTCGGGGTTTATTTTAAGCGCTGCAGCCGGCGCGGGGCTTGCGCCCTGTTCGGTGCCCGCCCCAAACTCGGCTTTGGCGTCCGGCTCGGTGCCGGCGGCCGGTTCGTTGGCCGGTGTGCCGGCCTTTTTAGCAGCCTTTTTAGCCTTTTTTTTGGCCTCCTGCTGCTCCTCTAACTCGGTCATGCCGGAAAGGTCGGCCGAGCGCATGAGCGATTTATACCCGGTGATCATAGAGTTTATAAACCCCACCACCCCGCGTAGTACCGGCAGGCGCAAAATTTTGTACTTTTTGGCCCAGCCGTTTTCCAAAACGGGCTCCGACCGAATGGTGCCGTCGGTGTACCGCACCGCCAGCACGGTTTTATCCGGCCCTTTCATCATAATGCCCTCAATTAACGCCTGGCCGCCAATGGTTGTTTTTTTCATTTACCGTTTTCCTTTCCGTTATGCTTGCTCGGTTGGTTTTTCCTCGGGCGAATATTCCGGCAAAACCACGGTTACGGTGGTGCCAACATTCTCTTTACTCTCTAAAAACAGCAGTCCGTTATGCTGCTTAATAATTTCATCGGCCACGGCCAGCCCAATGCCCGAGCCGCGCACCGTAGTGTTCGATTTAAAAAACTTTTCCTTTACGCGGTCAATATCCTGCTCCGGAATTCCAACCCCGGTGTCGGAGACCTTAACATAAAGGCAGCCCTCCTCCTCGTGCACCTCTACCAGCACGTGGCCGCCGGCGGTGGAATATTTAATGGCGTTGTCAATAATATTAATAAACACCTGCTTTAATCGGCCGGCGTCGCCCATAATAGGCGGCAGCTCCGCCGGGCAAAGCACGGTAAATTCCAGGCCGCTTTTGCGGGCCACCTCGGTGTACATGGCGGCGGCCTCCTGCACAACGGGCGGCAGCTGAATTTGCGTTTTGCGCACCGAAAGCCGGCCCGACTGCATTCGCGAAAAATCTAAAAGGTCCTCTACCAAACCGGTTAGCCGCTCCGACTCCTTCAGCACAACCTCCAGCCCTTTTTTTACCAGCTCATCGTCGCTCCCAACGGCCATTTTGGCTGTTTCGCCCCAGCCCTTAATGGCGGTAAGCGGGGTGCGCAGCTCGTGCGAGACCGAGGAGATAAAATTGTTTTTTAAGGTTTCCGACTGGCTCAGCTCGCTGGCCATGTAGTTAATGGTGTCGCACAGCTCGCCAATTTCGTCTTTATCCCCGCCCTCTATGCGGGCGTTAAAATCGCCCATGGCAATTTTGCGGGCCGCGTCGCTTACCTTTTGCACGGGCCGCACAATAGACTGCACAAAATAAAGCCCCGAAATGGCCGTAAACAAAATAATGCCAAGGCCAATTAGCACGCAAATTACAATTAAGGTTACAATGTTTTTATTTACCCGGCTAAGCGATATAACCCAGCGCACCGCCCCGTTAGAGCCGTTGCCGTAATCGCCCAAAACGGTTGTTTGGGCCATAACCGATTCCCCCAGCTGCGTGCGGGAGGTTGCCCAGGCTGTGTGCGTTTTGGCCGTTAGGGCGGCCGTGTAATCGGGCATGGGGTCTTGCGAGGGCTCAAACCCGTTAGAGGTATACAGCACCATGCCGCTGCTGTTAATTACCTGAACCTCCATTTGGTCTTTGGCCTCAAAATTTTCTACAAACTGGCGGGCCGCCGTGCGAAAATCCTCCTGCGAGGCGGTTGCCAGCAGCGAAAAGCCCTGGCAAAGCTCGTTGGCCTTGCTGCGGGCCGAGTTGTAATAATAAGTGCGAATAAAAATGCCCAAAAACACCTCTACCACGGCTACTACAATAATAACAACCGAAAGAATGTTGATCAGCCAGTGGCGAACAATCCCGTCCAGCCGCAGCTTGGTCATGGCGTTTTCCCCTTTTACAAAAATCTTTAAAGGCTTCAATTTCCGGTGCTCCATTTATACCCCATGCCCCAAACCGTTAGCAGGTGCTTGGGGTTTGAGGGGTCGTCCTCAATTTTAATACGCAGCCGACGAATGTTCACATCTACAATTTTTTCCTCGCCGTAAAAGGCCTCGCCCCAAACGCGGTTTAAAATGTCAATACGGTCCAGCGCCGTATCCGGGTTGGTAAAAAAGTATTCAATAATTTGGAACTCCACCTGCGTCAGCTCAATGTTTTTACCGTTTTTAGAAAGGGTTCGGCGGCGGGTGTTCAGCCTAAATTCGCCCAGCACAATTTCGTCGCCGGCGGCCTTTTTCTCCCCCGCGGTGCGGCCAACATCTACCCGACGGTATAAAGAATCCACCCGCGCCAAAAGCTCCGACGGGCTAAAGGGCTTGGTAATGTAATCGTCGGCGCCCAGCATTAAGCCGCTTACCTTGTCAATCTCCTGCGTGCGGGCGGTCAGCATAATAATCCCTAACGAGGGGGAGCGGCTGCGCAGCTCCCGGCACAGGGTCAGCCCGTCCATTCCCGGCATGGAAATATCCAGCAGCGCAATGTCAAAATCCTTTTGCTCCTCGTAAAGGCGCAGCGCGTCCTCGCCGTTGCCGGCCTCTACCGTGTCGTACCCCACCCGCTTTAGGTTAATAACCTCAAATTCGCGAATGGCTACCTCGTCCTCTACTACTAAAATCTTTTTCATTCACAGCTTCCTTTCCGCCTTTTTGCGCCTTGTGGCTGTTAAATTCGTTTTTGATTTGGGCTGCCCGGCTAAACCAAAGCTTGCCAAAGCCGCCAAAGGTACCTAAAAGCAATGCGGTTAAACCCCGCCGGCTTCGCGCCAAAGGCAAACCCGCCGTTTTAAGGCAAGCAGCCAAAGCGGCCGCAACCCCGCCCGGTAAAGCCCCCGCCGGCCAAAAGCAGCTTGGTTAAAGCCGGCCAAACAACCACCCGTAAAGCCCCGGCAAAACAAACGGCCCTTCATTACCGGGCTAAAAGCACCCGAAAAGTGCCAATTGGCCCAAAGCCCCAAACGGCCTTTGGGACCGAAAAACCTTGCCGCGTTACGGTTTTAACGCTACTGTATTAAGTGAAAAATGCTTTTCATCTCGGTTTGGCTTACAGCCTCCTCGCCGCTGTAAACCCCCTGCATGGCAATAAAAACCGTGCTGTTTTTGCGGGCAAGCTCAAAGTAAGCGTCGCTGTCGGCGTCGGCCTTGCTCCACTCGGTTTCGGCCACGGCGCGTATGCGCACCAGCTCGGTGGGGGTCTGCTGCTCGCCGCTTTGCAGCAGCACGGCGCAGCTGCGGCTCTCCGGCTCCCGCTGCACGGCAATTTTGCCCTCCCACCTTTTGGGCAGGGTAAAGTAATAGCCGTCGGTGTAGTTCATGGCGGCAACCAGCGTTACCACCAGCTGCTCGCCGTCGTAGCTGCTCCAATCGGTTAAATTAATTTGGGGTACCCCCGCGCTAGAGGGCACCGCCTTGCGGCTCGGCTGCCGCATTACGGGAATATCTAAAAAGCCGTCCTCGTTCATATCGCAGCACACCGCCGAGGAGGAGCGAAAGGTTGCCAGCTGCCCGCCGTTTGCCTGATGCAGCAGCGGGTTGGTAAGCTGGCTGTTTTTAAAAAACAGCACCTCGGTCTGCATGCCATTGGTTAGGGTAGAATCTACAAAAACGGCCGGCGTGCCGCCCGTAAGGCGGGAAAGCTGCGGTGCCGAAAACGCCGTTGCCGCCCCGTTTAACGCGCAGCTGCTAACGGTGCGAAACGCGTTATTCTCGTACGAAAGCACCTTTGCAACCGCCTCTTTTTTATCGGCATTGTGGCTTAAAATAAAAAGGTCATTTCCGCCGTTTTGGCGCAGCTTTCCGCACAAAAATTCGGTGTACGGCTCCTGCGTGTGGGCGCTTAGCGATTCGCCGCTTAGGCTGTAAACAACGGCCTTTTTTTCAATGTTTGAGTAAATGTTCCAGCCCACAACAATTTCCCGCGTGCCGTCGCCGTCCAGGTCGCAAAAATCAACCTTTTCAACCCCAACGGCCGCAATTTGCACATCGCTGTAGGTTACCCAGCTTTCATCTACCTTTTTCATTAAATTCAGGTGCATGGCGCTAATATTATCGGCCCCGGTAACGCTGTAAAGCGCCAGGGCAAACTCTTTTTTGCCGTTTTCAAACAAATCGGCCAAAATGTAGGCCGAGCGGTATTCCCCCGCCGTAGGGTATTTTAGGGTGTAGCTGCCCTTAACATACTCCTTTAGCGTTTTTTCAACCAGCTGCATATCTCCGCTAACGCCGGGCGGCGCAAGCAGGCTGCCGTTGCCGGTTTTGGGGGAGCAGCCTGCCAGCAAAACCGCCGCCGCAACGCTTAAAACAAAAGCCGTTATTTTTTTTAAATACCAAGCATTAAAATACCGAGTATTAAAATGCCGAGTATTAAAATACCGGGCCTTAAAACGCTGTAAATTAAAACGCTGCAAATTAAAACGCTGCAAATTTGCACCTCCCTTTTTTGTTTTGGCCTACGCCTTGCCGTAGGTTTTAATGTACTCAATTAATTCTAAAACGTTGGGGGTGGTCTGCTTTGGCGCGGCAACCCCAACAATGCGCCGCAGCTCCGGCGTAATGGGGTAAATGCAAACGCCTGACTGCTCCTTACCGCGCAGACAAAGCTCGGTCATAACCGTAACGCCAAGCCCCTGCGCCACCATAGAGATCAGCACCGTATCATCTGCGCTGTTCAGGTGGATCCCCTCGTTTAAATCCAGCCCCGGCAGCCGCTCAATTTGCGATTTCAGCTCGTTTAACTGAATCATAATAAACGGGTGCTGCAGCAGCTCCTTTAATGCAATGGTCCCGTTTTCCGGCACGGGAAATCCGGCCGGCACCACCGCCATAAACCGGTCCTCCCAAATGGGGGTAAACCGAAAGCCGTGCTTGCGGGAATCGTCCAGCAGGGCTAAATCAATTTCGCCTTTGTCCAGCCAATCCGGCACCTCGGCGCCCCCCACGCGAATCGAAACGGTAACGCCCGGGTGGTCCTGCCGAAACTTTTTTAAAACCGGCGGCAGCAAATTGCCCGCCAAGCTGGAAAAGGTACCAATGCGAATCGAATCGGTTTGCCGGTTTAGCGCCCGCGCCCGGCTTTTTAGGGCGTGGCAAGCCCTCACCGTTTGCTCAATCAGCGGCAACAGATCCCGTCCGTCCTTAGAAACGGTAACGCCGCGGTAGTTTCGGTCTAACAAACGGCAGCCCAGCTCCTTTTCCAGCCCGTTTACCATTTGCGTCAGGCCCGATTGCGTACAGCCCATTTCCTCCGCCGCGCGGCAAAAGCTGCCGGTGCGCACAATGGTCATTAAAGCCTCCAGCTTTTTGTCATCCACGGTGTCACCCCCAATAACGCCAACAAATTTGCGGGAATTGATATTAGAAATATTTATACCCACTTTATTATAATGTATTGCGCGGCTTTATGCAAGTGTTTCGCAAAATAATTTTTCTAATTTTTACCGTTTGTTAACAGTTTTTTCGGCCCCTTTGCCGGCCGGCGCGCCAAAGGTGTTTTTAAAGGTGCTGGCGCAGTGCGATTTTATTATTATGGACCTAAAACTGGCCAACAACGCCGCGCATTTAAAATACACCGGCGTTTCTAACAAGCTAATTTTACAAAATTTTGCCCTGCTAAAAAACAGCGGCAAGCCGTTTTTGGTGCGCACCCCTTTAATCCCCGGCATTACCAACACGGCAACAAATTTGACCGCTCTGCAAAAAATAATTGGCACCGCAAAGTGGGAGCAGCTGCCCTACAACACCTTAGCCGGGGCCAAGTACCAAAGCCTGAATATACAGTATTCGCTAACAAGGCCGCAGCAGGTGTAGGACAGCAGGGTTGGCTGCGGTAGCCGCTTAACCAATGTGCAACATTTTTAACTCTTTCGGCCAAATTCTTCCATCAGCCTTTAAAATATCCAAAAGGTATTAATTTTTATACAATTTGTAACTTGCCTTTTCAGCCACTCCATTTTCCCCCGCTCATACCCTCCATTGCGGAGGGTATTTTTAATTTTTTAGATGTTTTTTGGGGGTCGGTTTTAAATTTTTTCGGCCAATGCCCTTTTTAGCTGCTCCGTTAGTTTTGTTTACCGCCAAGCGCAAACCGAAGTTAGGGCATTGGGCAGCGGTTGCTTTGCCCGCCTAAAAGCTGTCGGCTTGTTACTTGCTTTTGCTGCTTTTAATTTTTTAAAGCTTTGCTAATATTTTAAAACGCAGTGGAAATACTTTTATTACAAAAGTTGTGTAATAGGAGCTAAATAGTATGGAGCTGTTGAACCACTGCCTGCTGGCTTTTTTAGTTGGTGGCGCCCTTTGCCTTATTGGCCAGATTTTTATTGATTTTACCAAGCTGACCCCCGCCCGCATTTTGGTGGGCTTTGTTGTAGGCGGCGTGCTGCTTACAGCCGTTGGGCTGTACGAACCGCTGGTGCAGCTTGCCGGGGCCGGTGCCACCGTTCCGCTTTCCGGCTTTGGGTATTCGTTAGCTAAGGGGGTAGAAAAAGCCGTGCAGCAATATGGGTTACTTGGGGCGCTTTCGGGCGGTCTTACTGCCACCTCGGCCGGCATAACCGCCGCCATGTTTTTTGGGTATTTGGCCTCGTTTTGCAGCAAGCCCGGCCCCCGCAGCTATTAACTTCTTCTGTCATTAGCCGCCCCCTGCTATGAACCGACCGCAGCTATTAAAGGCTTTGCAAATGCCCGCCCGGCTCTGTTTTGGGGGCTTTGGCTTTTTCTCTTTGCCCCGCAGCCTTTAAGGTTTTATCAGCTTGCGCTTGGTTCATTCTGCCTTGGCTGCCGCTTTTGCCTTGACTCCGCCGGTTTTCTCCATTTCATTCCCGCGGCAGTAACGCAATTTTTATTTGCAAAGGCTTGGCCGCCCTTTGCCCCAAGCCTTTGCCCGCCCGCTTTTTTCCAAATGTTTCATGTGAAACAATATAAGGTGCGGCCGATCAAGTTTAACATTTGCGTAAGTTTATCAGCTGCTGTTTCGGGTAAATGTTTCACATGAAACATTTACTTTTTTATTGCTGCGCTATTTACTTTTTGCAAATCTGTGGTATAATGGTATTTGTAATTTTCAAATGGTAAGGAGGGTTCTTTTGGGTAAGATCATTGCAATTGTAAACCAAAAAGGTGGCGTTGGTAAAACAACAACCGCCGTTAATTTAGCGGCCGGCTTAGGGCTGCACCGCAAAAAGGTGTTGTTGGTAGACGCCGACCCGCAGGGCAACACCACCAGCGGCTACGGCATTAACAAACGGGAATCTACCGCCTCTACCTACGATATGCTCATGGGCGAACAGCCGGTACGGGAGCTGATAACCGCCACCAAATTTAAAGGCGTTTCTATAATTCCCTCCTCAATGGATCTGGCCGGAGCCGAAATTGAGCTGACCAACCGTGAGGATCGCGTTTACCGCATGAAAAACAATTTACTGCAGCTGCGCGGCGAGTACGATTACATATTAATTGATTGCCCGCCGTCTTTAGGGCTGATTACACTGAACGCCTTAACCGCAGCCGACAGCTTTTTGGTCCCCATTCAGTGCGAGTACTTTGCGTTAGAGGGGCTTTCGCAGCTTATGGCAACCATGCGGCAGGTAAAGCGCAGCTATAATCCGGAGCTGGAATTAGAGGGCGTGCTGCTAACCATGTTCGACGGCCGTTTAAACCTGACCCAGCAGGTGGTGGCCGAAATTAAAAAGTTTTTTGGCAAAAAGCTGTATTCCACCGTTATTCCGCGTTCGGTGCGCCTTTCCGAGGCCCCAAGCTACGGGCTGCCGGTGCAGTATTACGACCCCAAGGGCAAGGGTGCCGACCGTTATAACGCCCTGGCCAAAGAGGTTATTAAAAAATCGTAGCCCATTACCGTTTTCTTATGGCGGTATTTAGCGCCAACACCAGCAGGCTTGGTCACTCCCTTTTTAGCCGGCACGGTTTTGTTTTAACCGGCAAATGGTTGTTGGGGTATTCAAAATAAGCCACAAGCAATACTGTTCCTACACAAGCCACAAATAATTGTTATAATAGAAATGTTTCATGTGAAACATTGTTTACGGAGGTTAAACTATGGCAGCAAAAAAAAGCGGCCTAGGCCGGGGTTTAGACTCTTTATTTGCCGAAAACGCAACCGACGACAACAGCACCGCCCAGCTGCGTTTAAGCGAAATTGAGCCCAACCGCGACCAACCGAGAAAGCATTTTGACGAAGAAGCCCTTTCGGAATTAGCCGCCAGCATTAAAGAGCACGGGCTGCTGCAGCCCATTGTTGTACGGCCTATGCCGGGCGGAACCTACCAAATTGTTGCGGGTGAGCGCCGTTGGCGCGCCAGCCGTTTGGCAGAGCTAAACAAGGTGCCGGTAATTATTAAGGATCTGTCGGACAAAGAGGCCATGGAGCTGGCTTTAATAGAAAACCTGCAGCGCCGCGACCTAAACCCGGTGGAGGAGGCCGAGGGCTACAACCGCTTAATGCAGGAGTTCCGCCTAACGCAAGAGCAGGTTGCCGAGCGGGTTGGAAAATCTCGCCCCGCGGTAACCAACGCCCTGCGGCTGCTAAATTTGCCGGGTGACCAGCTGCAGGCGCTAAGCGAGGGCAAAATTTCGGCCGGGCACGCCCGGGCGCTGCTGGCCTTTAAGCAGCCGGAAAACGAGCAGGAGGCTTACATAGCCGCGTTAAACGGCGCCTCGGTTCGGCAAATTGAGGCCCTGGCTAAAGCCGAGGGCAAAGCCAAAGCCGAAAAGTCCCCCAAAAAGCGGGATAGCTTTTTTAGCGAGGTGGAGCTGGCCTTTCAAAACGAGATGCACCGCAAAGCCGTTGTAAAAGCCGCCGGCAAAGGCAAGGGCACCATTACCTTAGAGTTTTATAATAAAGAGGAACTGAAAGAAATTGCAAACCGTGTAATCGGTAAGCAATGGTAATAAAGGAGAAAGTATTATGTTAGACATTAAATTTGTACGCGCAAACGCCGAAAAGGTTAAAGCCGCCGTTCGCTCGCGAAACGGAAATTTAGACGCCCAAATTGACGAGCTGCTGGAAATTGATAACGAGCGCCGCGACCTGACCGCTAAGGTAGAAAAAATGAAGGCCGAGCAAAACGTGGCCTCAAAGCAAATTCCCGCCTTAAAAAAAGAGGGCAAGGATACTTCCGAAATCATGGCGCGCATGAAAACCATCTCCGACCAGATTAAAGAGATCTCTACCGAGCTTTCGGCTTTAGAAGACCGCCAAAAGCAGATTATTATGATTATTCCCAACGTTCCGCACGAAAGCGTGCCCATTGGTAAGGACGATAGCGAGAATAAAGAGATGCGCCGCTTTTCGGAGCCGACAAAGTTTGATTTTGAGCCCAAAGCCCACTGGGATATTGGCGCCGATTTAAATATTTTAGACCCCGAGACCGCCGCCAAGGTTACCGGCGCCCGGTTCCACTTTTATCGCGGCCTGGGCGCCCGACTGGAGCGCGCCATTATTAACTATTACTTAGATACCCACACCGCGCACGGCTACACCGAAATTTTACCCCCGTTTATGGCCAATCGCGCCTCTATGACGGCTACCGGCCAACTGCCGAAGTTTGAGGAGGACGCCTTTAAGCTAACCAACGATTACTTTTTAATTCCAACCGCCGAGGTGCCGGTAACCAACATGCACCGGGACGAGATTTTAGACGGCAACAAGCTGCCTATTAAATATTGCGCCTATTCGGCCTGCTTCCGTGCCGAGGCCGGCAGCGCCGGGCGCGATACCCGCGGCCTGATTCGCCAGCACCAGTTTAATAAGGTAGAGCTGGTTAAATTCGCCAACCCCGAAAACTCTTACGAGGAGTTAGAGGCCCTAACGCACGACGCCGAGCGCGTTTTGCAGGGCTTGGGTCTGCCGTACCGCGTGGTTTGCCTTTGCAGCGGCGATTTAGGCTTTTCCTCGGCCAAAACCTACGATATAGAGGTTTGGATGCCCTCCTACGGCCGGTATGTTGAAATTTCCAGCTGCTCTAATTTCGAGGATTTCCAAGCCCGCCGCGGCTCTATCCGCTTTAAAAAGGATGTTAAGGAAAAAGCCCAGTTTGTGCACACCTTAAACGGCTCCGGCGTTGCCGTAGGCCGTACCGTTGCCGCTATTTTAGAGAATTACCAAAACGCCGACGGCACCGTAACCGTGCCCAAAGCGCTGGTACCGTACATGGGCTGCGAGGTTATTGGCAAGCAGGAATAATAGGAAATAAATACGGGCTGTAATTTTAAAAATACAGCCCGTATTATAAAGGAAAATTTATGCAACAGTTAGATACCATTGCCGCCATTATTACCCCGCCGGGGGAGGGCGGCATTAGCGCCATTCGGCTTTCGGGCAGCCGTGCGGTAGAAATTGCCGAAAAAATTTTTACCCCCAAGCAGCCGGGCAAAACCTTGGCCGGTATGAAAGGCTACACCGCTGCCTTTGGCACCCTGCACCAAAACGGCACCCCGCTGGATGAGGGCATTGCCCTTGTTTTTCGCGCCCCCAAAAGCTACACGGGGGAGGATTGCGTAGAGCTTTCGGTGCACGGCGGCAGCTTTTTAATTCGCCAGGCGCTGCGGGCCGCGCTGCAGGCCGGTGCCCGCGCTGCCGAGGGCGGCGAGTTTACCAAGCGCGCCTACCAAAACGGCAAGTTGGATTTAGCCGAGGCCGAGGCCGTTATGGGCTTAATTCACGCAACGGGCAGCCAGGCGCTGAATATTGCCACGCGCAACAAAAGCGGCGCCGTTTCTAAAAAAATTAACCAAATAATTGTCGGGCTGTTAGATTTAGCGGCGCAGATCGCCGTATTTTCCGACTACCCGGAGGATGACACCCTGCACCTTAGCCAAAGCGATTTTGCAGCCGGGCTGCAAACCGCTTTGCAGCAGCTAACCCTATTAATAAAGCATTACGACAGCGGAAAGTACCTAACCGGCGGGGTAAACACCGTTATTGTCGGCAGCCCCAACGCGGGTAAATCAACCCTAATGAACCTGCTTTCGGGCACCGAGCGCTCTATTGTAACCAACATTGCCGGCACCACGCGGGATGTTATTGAGCAAACCGTGCAGTTAGGCAATTTTACGCTGCATTTGGCCGATACCGCCGGAATACACAAAACCGGCGATGCGGTAGAGCAATTAGGCATTCAAGCTGCGCTAAACCGGCTAAGCACGGCCGAGCTTTGTTTAGCGGTGTTTGATACCGCCCGCCCCCTAACGGCCGACGATAAAGCTCTGCTGCAGCAGGTAAGCAAAAAAAACACCCTGCTGGTGTTAAATAAAACCGATCTGCCCGCCGCCGAAAGCCGGGCGGCCCTAAAACAAAGCGGATTAAGCTTTGTAGAAATTTCAGCCCTAAACGGCACCGGCCGGCAAGAGCTGGAGCAGGCCATTGCCAAGCTGCTTGGCACCGCGGCGTTAGACCCCAACGCCGAAATTTTGGGCAGCGAGCGGCAGTACGCCTTGGTTTGCCGGGCTAAAAACGCGGTGGACGAGGCCTTAACCGCCCTGCAAAGCGGCGTTACGCTGGACGCGGTTGGCGTTTTAACCGACGAAGCGTTAGCCGCCCTTTACGAGCTAAACGGCAAAAAGGTTACCGTAGAGGTGGCCAACCAGGTTTTTAAAAACTTTTGCGTTGGCAAATAGCCGTTGTACAAAACAAACCGGCAAACCCCTGCCCCAAAGTGCTGCTTGTCTGCCTTTGGTTTGGCGGCCTTTCAGCCGCTTATTTTGGCCTTAAAAAGGCAACACCAACATCCCTTTTTAAGGCGCTGCATTTAAACCGGTTTTAACAGCGGTATTTTGAATATTCTATTTTAACAGTTCTGTTTGAATAAACCTGTTATAACAATATTGTTTTAATCATTCTGTTTTTAATCATTTATTTTTAAAAATATTATTTAACAATTCTATTTTAACAATCAGCCGGCGGAAAACCCGCCAATTAAAGGAAGATGTTATGAACTACTTTGCCGGCAATGCAGATGTTGCCGTAATTGGCGCCGGGCACGCGGGGGTAGAGGCCGCTTTGGCCGCTGCCCGCCTGGGCGCCCAAACGCTTTGTTTTACCATTAATTTAGATTGGGTGGGCAATATGCCCTGCAACCCCTCTATCGGCGGAACTGCAAAAGGCCACCTGGTGCGGGAGCTGGACGCTTTAGGCGGCGAGATGGGCAAGGCGGCCGACGCCAACACCCTGCAAAGCCGCATGCTAAACCGGGGCAAAGGCCCGGCGGTGCACAGCCTGCGCGCCCAAATTGACCGCCGGCGTTACAGCGGCTACATGAAGCACGCCTTAGAGCTGCAAAAAAACCTAACCGTTCGCCAGTGCGAAATTACCGCGTTAGAGCGGCAAAACAACAAATGGCTGCTAACAACCAACTTTGGCGCGCAGTACCTGGTTTCGTGCGTGGTGCTGGCAACCGGAACCTTTTTAAAGGGCAAAATTTTTGTGGGCGAGGTTCACTACGAGGGCGGGCCGGACGGCACCTTTGCCGCCAAAAGCCTTTCTGCCTCGCTGCTAAAATTGGGGCTGCCGCTGCGCCGCTTTAAAACCGGCACCCCCGCGCGGGTGCTTAAAAGCAGTATAGATTTTTCTAAAACCGAGGTGCAGTACGGCGACGACGACCCCATTCCCTTTAGCTTTAGCACCAAAACGCCGCCCAAAAACACGGTTTGCTGCTACATGACCTACACCAACCAAAAAACCAAAGAGGTTATTTTAAAAAATCTGCACCGCTCCCCCCTTTACGCCGGGGAGATTGAGGGCGTTGGCCCGCGCTATTGCCCCAGTATTGAGGATAAAGTGGTACGGTTTAAGGATAAAGAGCGCCACCAGCTGTTTATTGAGCCCTGCGGGGCCGATACCGAGGAGATGTACCTGCAGGGAATGTCCTCCTCCCTTCCTGAGGAGGTGCAGGCCGAATTTTACCACACCATTAGCGGGTTAGAGCAGGTTAAAATTATGCGCAACGCCTACGCCATTGAGTACGACTGCGTAGACCCCACCGCTCTGTTTCCAACCTTAGAGGTAAAAAACTGCCCCGGGCTGTTCGGCGCCGGGCAGTTCAACGGCTCTTCGGGGTACGAGGAGGCCGCCGCCCAAGGCCTCATTGCCGGCATTAACGCCGGGTTAAAGGCGCTGGGGCGCCCCGCCTTTACGCTGCCGCGCTCCTCCTCCTACATTGGCACGCTAATAGACGATTTAGTAACCAAAGGCTGCTCCGACCCTTATCGCATGATGACCTCCCGCTCCGAATACCGCTTAGTGCTGCGGCAAAACAACGCCGACGAGCGGCTAATGCCCTTGGGGCACCGGCTGGGGCTGATCTCGGAGGAGGAATACACGGCCTTTTTAAATAAAACAAAGCAAAAGCAGGCCGAAATAAACCGCTTAGAGCAAACCACCGTTGCCCCCGGCAGCGCCATAAACCAAATGCTGCAGCAGCGCGGCACCGCCCCGCTTACCACCGGCATAAAGCTGGCCGAGCTTATTCGTCGGCCGCAAATTACCTACGCCGACTTAGCCCCCTTTGACCCGCAGCGCCCCGCCCTTTCGGCCGAGGTGTGCGACAAGGTAGAAACCGAAATTAAGTACGCCGGCTACATTAAGCGCCAGCTGGCCGCCGTTGCCGAAATGCACCGGCTGGAAAAGCAAGCCCTGCCGCCCGAGCAAAATTACAACCTTATTAGCGGCCTAAGGTTAGAGGCGCGCGAAAAGCTGAACAAAATTAAGCCGCTTAGCATTGGGCAGGCCGCCGGCATTTCGGGCGTTAGCCCGGCCGATATTTCGGTTTTGCTTATTTGGCTGCAGCGGGGGGAGCATTAAAATGGCAGAATTTAATTTAACCCCTTTTTTAAGCTACTGCGCCGAAAACGGCATTGCCGTACCGCCCGCTGCGCCGCAGCAGCTGGCCCTTTACGGAAATTTGCTGCTGGAATGGAACCAAAAAATAAACCTGACCGCCATTACCGACCCGCAGGAAATTGTTTTAAAGCATTTTACCGATTGCGCCGCCCTGCTGCGCTTTTTGCCCCTAAAACCGGGGCAAAGCTTAATAGATGTTGGCACCGGCGCCGGCTTTCCCGGTGCGGTACTTAAAATTTTGGTGCCGCAGGCTAAGGTAACCCTGTTAGACGGGCACGCCAAACGCTTTTTATTTTTAAACGATTTTATGCAGCAAAGCGGCCTTACCTGCCAAACGCTGCACAGCCGGGCCGAGCTGGCCGCCAAACAGCCCGAATACCGCGAGCAATTTCAATACGCAACGGCCCGCGCCGTTGCCGCGCTGCCAACGCTGCTGGAATACTGCCTGCCCTTTGTAAAACCCGGCGGCCTGTTTGCCGCCATGAAAGGCCCCGGCGCCGGCGAGGAGGCCGCAGCCGCCGCCAATGCGGCTGGTCTGCTGGGCGGCTCGCCGGCTGCCGTGCAAACCTACACGCTGCCCGGCGAGCTGGAGCGCGCCGTGGTAACCGTAAAAAAAATATCGCAAACTTCGGCAAAATACCCCCGCGCCTCTGCTAAAATTACAAAGCAGCCCCTTTAAACCGGGCTGCTTTTTTGTTTTTAGGGCAAACCTGCGTTTATTTTGTCAACCAAAAAGGGTTGCAAAGTGGTAAATCTCCCCTTATACTGGTAATATATGTAAAATACAACCAAAGGGGAACCGGGCGTGGAAGTAAAATCTTATTTTTATAACAGCAAAATTTTAAATGTGCCGCTTTGCCGTATAGAGGTAGAGCGCATTACCGGCGAAATTGAGGAGGAGCGCATTGTGGCAGTGGCCAACAGTATTCGCAAAAACGGGCTGTTAGAGCCGCTGCTGCTGCGCAAAAAGCCCGGCGGCGAGCAATACTTTTTAATTTGCGGGGTTACGCGCTACTTGGCGCTGTGCTACCTGCGCGCCGTTAGCGCCCCGGCCATTGTGCTTTCGCTTACCGCGGCCGAGGCCGGCCTGGTACCCCTTATTCGGCAAAAAACAGGCCGGCAGCTAAATTGTTTTGAGCAGGCGCGCCTGCTTTACTTTTTGCTGCAAAAGGGGCGCTACACTAAGCAGGAGCTTTGCGAGGCGTTAGATTTAACAACCGCCGAAATTGAGCAAAAGCTGCAGCTGCTGCGCCTAACCCCAAAGCAGCAAAACTTTTTGTTGGGGCGCGGCTTTGGGGTTACCTTTGCCTACCGACTTTGCGCCCTGCCGCCAAAGCAGCGGCAGGAAATTTTAACAAAGGTGCTGCTGCAAAATTTAACCGAGCCCAAGGCCCAAGCGCTGTTAGACCCGCCCGAGCCGCCAAAGCCGCCCAAAGCCGGCAAGGTGTGCGGCGTTTTTAGCGAACGGCTGGTGCTAAACAGCATAAATAATCTTGCGGCACAAATTAACAAAAGCGGCGGCAAGGCAACGGTTGTTACCTCGGTTTTAGAAAACCAAACCCAGTACACCCTGGTGCTGCACGGCAAGGGTATTGCCGGGTAGGCGGCTGCCACTGGCCCGAAACCAAAAACGCCCTTACAACCCACCGGCCTAAAGCCAAAACCGCCAACCTAAATTCCAACGCAAAATTGCCGACCGGTTGCTAAAAACGCAAAGCCCAAGCTTTAAGCGCAAACTCTAAGCAAATGCTTGAAGCGCAAAAAACCCGCCCTGCAAGCTGCAAGGCGGGTAAATTACTTTTGCGTTAAATTATTTTGCTAAGCGTTTTTTAGCTAAAACCATGGCCGAAAAAGCACCCGCAGCAACAACGGTTACCATAGCCAACGGCTGGTTACCGGTTTTGGGGGACTCGTTGGATTTGTTGATTTTACCAACAACAATGGCCTTTTCACCGTAGCCTTCAGAGCCTTGAACGTTGTATTTTTCCTCAACAGTCAAGCCGTCCTTTAACGGTTTAATCTTTAAGGTTTTTTGGTCTAAACCGCCGGCAACAATGGTGTAATCAACGCCCTCAACGGCAACAGACCCGTCGGCCTTGGTAATTTTCCAGCCGGTAAAATCGTAATCCGACTCGGCAGCAATAAACTCATAAGGGTCACCCTGCTTTACGGGGCATTTTTTAGTTTCTAACTTGCCGCTGTTGTAGCTGTTGTGGTTAATGGTAAATTGAACCTCGCCGCTGGGGCTGTCCACCGCTGCAGCGCTTAAACCAAAGGCTGCCAGGCTGCAAACCAGCAATACCATAACCGAAAGAATAGAAATAACCTTTTTCATAAATAATCCTCCTGAAAAATGAAATAACAAAGCAAAATTAGCACGCAGGCGTGCACTATGTTAAGGCTATTATAGCACATGAATTTTGAATTGTAAATAGCTTTTTGCTAAAAAATTAAAATTAATTTTCAATATATTTGGTACAAAAAACGGTTTCCCTTTTCCTTGGCGGTATGTTATACTATATATAGTTGTATTAATTTTTTGGTAGGGCAAATATGCAACGGTACAGCGGGTTCGGCTGCGTGCGCTGTGGTTCACCAAGCGGGCGCTGAGCCAATTCGCCAAAAATAATTGGAGTTGATTTTATGTTTAAAAAATGCAAAGCCTTGTTTGCGGCGCTTTTGGCCGTTGTTTTGGTTTTTGGCACCGTTACTGTGCCGGCTGCGGCAACGGGTACTACGGTTACAATAAACGGCCAAGCTTGCACCCCGGTTTACGAGCTGCGGGGCACCACCCTTGGTATGTGCAGTGCCGAGCTGCGCAGCGGCAGCCTTATTTTTAACAAGCTGCCAAACACCCCCACCCAAACCGTTTTGGTGCAAATTTACGATTTAAACAACAATACCGACGGCAACTGGTACCAAAGCACCGCTTATATTACAGCCAATACGGCGAGCTTTTCTTTAAGCAACCTAACCAAAGTTACAAATTTCACCATTGGTGATCAGGTGACCTTGCCAAGCGGTAAATATGCAGCAAATGTTTTTTATGTAGATTCAAATGACGAAGCCTTTGAGCAGCACTTAACCTCTTTGGCCATTGTTAAAAGCGGTAACACCTGCGGTTTTTACGCGCCAACCTATTTAGAAAATAACCAATCGGAATTTAACCGCGTAAACCACGCCGTAACGCCCGAAAGCAGCTACCTTTACAACTTTTACCGCAGCTACACCGCCTCAACCGCGTTCATCAGCGGGGCCGAAAAAGCCGCGCTGCAGCAGCTGGTAGACCTGTTAAAACAAAAGCTGGCCGAAAATAATGTAACCGACGATTACACTGCGGTTTTTGCCGTTCACAATCTTTTGGCAGCATATTTATATTACGATTATAACGCCCTGCAAAAGGAGCTAACAAACCCCGGCTCCTCCTACGCCTATCGCACCGTGTACGAGGTTTTATTAAATCAGCGCACGGTGTGCGAGGGGTACTCTAAGCTGTTTGCCGCCATGCTTAGCTTAATGGGCGTGCCAAACCGGCTGGTGTACGGCTACGCCGGCGGGCAGGGCGCGGGCACCAACGAAAATGTTTCCAACCATGTATGGAACGAGGTTTACCTAAACGGCCGCTGGCAGATTTTTGATGTTACCTGGGACAGCCTGAACGAATACAATATTAACAAAGAAACCGGCAAAGAGGAATGGACCTACACGCACAACGAAACCGGCGACCAGGTTACCACCGAGAAAAATGACGGCGAAAACACTTTAAACCGCGCGTTTAACACCACCTTTGCCGACTGCGGCACCGATACCTTTGCCGAAGCCCACAAGACCCTGCAATATGTTACCCCAAAAAACAGCTACAAGCAGTGGATCTACAACAACGATGTTCCCACCCGAACCCAAAACGCCGAGGACTGCTATTTTGTGGTAGAAAACCTGCCCGAAAGCGTTGCCAACGGCACCGCCGCCACCACCAAAAGCTTTGGCCTGCCCGAAACGGTTAAAAAAGTAACGCCCGACGGCAAAGTAACCGAAACCAAGGTAGATTGGCTGTTTGGCGAAAGCTACAAAAACTATTTTACCTACGACCCCAACAACAAAAACGCCCAAACCTTTATTATTTCGGGCGCGGCCGACCGCACTGCCGCCGGCTACAAACAAATTGATATTGCCGTTACCGTTTTGGCAGCCGCGCCGGAGCTTACGGTTGAAAAGGTTGAAAAAAACAGCGTAACCCTAAAAGCGGTTTTAAACGGCGAATATAGCTGCGACGGCGGCAAAACCTGGCAGGAAAGCCCCGTTTTTAACGGCCTTACCGAAAATACCAGTTACAGCTTTTGCGTTCGTACGGCTTATATTCTTGCCAGCACGCCCTCGGCCCCTAAAACCGTTACCACCCTTAAAAATTACACCCCGGGCGATGTAAATGAGGACGGCGCCGTAGATTTAAAAGACGCCGCCTTAATTGCCCGCTACCTTGCGGCCAAAAATACCAGCAGCCTGCCCGCCGCCTTTTACGCCCCGGCAGCCGATTATAACCAAGACGGCGAGAAAAATTTAAAAGATGTTGTTGCCCTGTGCCGCAGCGTTTTAAACCCGGCGGCCTAAGCTTTGCCGGCGCCAAGTAAAAGCCGCACCAATAAACCCAAACACCACGCGGCATTTAGCCCCTGCCGGGCCAAGCAGCGGCGGCCCCAATAAAAAGCTTTAAAAAAACCTTGCAATTTGGTTTAAAATTGTTTATAATAGGGTTGTTAAATTTTCTTCTGTAAGAGGGAGTAGCTTGCGGCCCTTTCGGCCGTTACAATTTGCGTCAATACGGCTTTTGCCCGCTGTTGTATGAAAAAGCAAGACTCTTATTGTGCTTTTGCGCGCAATAAGAGTCTTTTTCTATTGCCTTTTTGGTGCCGTTTTTGGCCCAACAATAATAAAAAGCAAACTGCTAAAAATCAATTTAAAAAAAGGAGCCTGTAAAAATGGAAATTTTGTACCAAAACCTGCTGAACATTACCTGGCAGCAGGTGGTCATGTGGGTTATTGGCGGCGTGCTGATCTACCTGGCCATTAAAAAAGATATGGAGCCCAGCCTGCTGCTGCCAATTGGCTTTGGGGCTATTTTGGTAAACCTGCCGCTTTCGGGCGCCGTTACCCAAATAACCAACGGCATAAAAGAGGTTGGCGCGCTGGATGTTTTATTTAACGCCGGCATTGCCAACGAGCTGTTCCCCCTAATTTTGTTTATTGGCATTGGCGCCATGATCGACTTTGGCCCCCTGCTTTCTAACCCCAAGCTCATGCTGTTTGGCGCGGCGGCCCAGTTCGGCATTTTCTTTACCCTGTGCCTGGCCTCTATGTTCTTTGATTTAAAAGACGCCGCCTCTATTGCCATTATTGGCGCGGCCGACGGCCCAACCTCTATTGTTGTGGCGCAAAAGTTAGGCTCTAATTACCTTGGCGCTATTATGATAGCGGCCTACTCCTACATGGCGCTGGTGCCCATTATTCAGCCGCCGGTAATTAAGCTGCTCACAACAAAAAAAGAGCGGATGATCCGCATGCCGTACGAGCAGCACGAGGTTTCTAAAACCACCCGCATTTTGTTCCCTATTATTATCACGGTGGTAGCCGGCATTGTAGCCCCCGCCTCGGTCTCTCTGGTTGGATTTTTAATGTTTGGCAATTTAATTCGCGAGTGCGGGGTGCTAAACTCCCTTTCCGAAACGGCGCAAAAGGTGCTGGCCAATTTAATAACCATTTTTTTGGGCATTACCATTGCCAGCAAAATGCGCGCGGAGGACTTTTTAACCCCCAACACCCTGTTAATTTTGGGTCTTGGCCTGGTAGCCTTTATTATGGATACCGCCGGCGGCGTGCTGTTTGCTAAATTTTTAAACCTGTTCTTAAAAAATAAAATCAACCCCATGATCGGCGCTGCCGGCATTTCGGCGTTCCCCATGTCGGGCCGCATTGTGCACAAAATGGGCCTGCAGGAGGATCCGCAAAACTTTTTACTCATGCACTCCATTGGCGTTAATGTTTCGGGGCAAATTGCCTCGGTTATTGCCGGCGGGCTGGTGCTAAACTTTTTTATGTAAACTAAACTGTAAAGGGGCGTAATTAAAATGTTTCAACTTGCCGCGTTTCAACCCGAAATGTTTGTAAAAAATTTAGATAAAATGGGCATTGGCCTGCTGGGTATTTTTATTGTTATAGGCGTACTGATTGTTTCTACCCTACTGCTGAACAAGCTAACCACCCGTAAAAAATAACCGCCGCAATTTTGCGCTTTTAAAGCGCGCCGCGGTTGAACTTTCGCTTTGGCAAACAGGTTTTGCTTTTTACCGCTTGCCTAAGGCAAAAAATTTTAACCCCCTTAAAGCATTGGCAACCTTTCCAAAACGCTTAAGGGGGTTGTTTTTTGTTAAAATGGCACCGCCGGGCGCTAAGGCTTAAGGCCAATAAAGCCAACGCCAAAGGCCTATTGCCCGGTAAAGCCGTTTAGCAGCGGGGCTAAACGGTTGTCGGCTGCAAAATTGTTGCTTTCGTACAGCGCCAGCAGCTTTTGCGGGGCAAACTCCCGCAGCACGGCGCTAAAGTCACCTTTAAAATAACGCGCGTCCAGCAAAATAACTCGCCGGTAATGCGCGGTTAAAAACGGGGCAAAGCAATTGGCAAACGAATCTTTAAAAACCAGCAGCGTTTGCCCGCCGGTAAGGCTTTGGTTTTCCAGCACGGCAAGCCCGGCGTTGCCCCCTAAAAAGTACTGGTACTCGTCGCTTTGCTGTAAGGCCTCCGGCCGGTAAAGCTGGGCCGGCTGCAGCGTGCCTGCAACCGTTTGCCCGCTTTGGCAGTAGCCGCCGGCCGCCGCCACCTGCACCGTAACGCCGTCGGTGTTCAGCCTAGTGCGTTCTAACGCCTCGGGCTTGGTGCCGTAAAGCAGCGTTTTGGCGTACAGCGTGCCTAAAAAGCTGTGCGAAAGCGTTTCAAACTCCCCGGCGCCCTTGGCTGGGGTAAAGCCCTGCGCCCGGCAATACGCTAAATACGCCGTGTAGGCGCCCTGCACCGTCCAGTGGTGGTCGGTTTTAAAATAAAGGCTGCCGTTTTCGGCCGCGGCCGCCTGCAAGGCCGGCAGCAAATTTAGCGCCCGGCCGCCCAGCGCCTGCTGCGCCTTTTGTTGCTGCTGCGCGCTGCTAAAAGGGGTGGCAAACCGGGGCAGACAGCCGGTGTAAACGCTGCCCGCCGAGGGGCAAAGCATTAAGGTAAGCTCGGCGCCCTTTGCTTTTTCGGCAAACGCCGCAAGCGCCGCCAAATTTTGGCTGCTGCGGTCGGTCTGCGGCGGGGTCTCAAAAAATCTAAATTCGCCGTCCGGCCCCTTGCCAATGTAGGTGCCGTTTAAATCCCGCCGCCCTAAAAGGTACAAAAAATTGTTGCCTAAAGCGGTAAGGGTGCTGCGCCCCGCCAGCTGGTCGGCCGTAAAGGTGTTAAACTGCTCTTGCCATTTGCCCGAAAAAACGCCCTCGGCCGTTGCCTTTGGCAGCGTTTGCAGCACACGGTTTTCGCGCGGCGAAAAGGTTTGCTGCGGCAGGGCAAACAGCAAAACCCCCAGCAGCAGGGTGCCAAACAAAAACACCCCGCTAATAAAAAGGCAAAGCAGCCGGCGCCCGGCGCCCGTTTTTTTGTTTTGCTTTTGCACTGATAAGCCCCCCTTTGGCAAAAAAATTGGTAAGCAATTTAAACAATTGCAATTTTTAAAAATAAACGTAAAATTTAATTTAGCGCCATTGCTTTCAGCATGTTTGCAACCGCTTTTCGTGCACCTGCCATTTTTTCGGTTCCCCGCAGCCACTTTCGTACACTCACGGTTGTTTTTGGCTCGTTGCTGTTTTCGGTACACCGATAACTTCTTTTCGTGTGCCTGTCACTGTTCCCGGTTCCCTGCAGTTACGCTTCATTCGCTCGCCGCGTTTTCGGCCTGCTCTCAGCCGCTTTTTGTCGGCGCCGTTACTCTTGATTGCCCACAGCCGCCTTAGTTGCCCGCGGTTGTTTTTCGTTCGCCAAAAACCAAGTTTCGGCAAATGAAAAGCGCAAAATTAAAACCTAAAGTACAAAAACGGGTTGTAGCTGTCGCCGGTAAGCAGGGCAAGGCTTAACAGCAGCAGCAAAAAGGCCCCCGCCCCCTGCAACAGCAGCAGGCCGTTTTGGGCAAGGGCGGTTTGCGCCCGCCCCTTTAGCTTTAACAGCAGCGCCTTAGGGTAGTGGGTTGCCGCCACCGCGCTAAGGGCAAACAGCGGCAGCGCCGTTACCAGCAGGTAACAGCCGGTGCCGCTGGCAAAGGGCGCGCCGCCAAACAGCGCCCGCAGCGTTGCCAAAAGCCCGCCCAGCCCGTTGGCCGAAAACAGCACCCAGCCCAAGAACACCAGCAACAGTGCGTACAGGTGCCTTAGCAGCGTCGGCAGCTTTGCCAGCAGCCGCAACAAAAACAGCTTTTCGGCCACTAAAATAACAAAAAAGTAAAGCCCCCAAAGCAAAAAGTTCCAATCGGCCCCGTGCCACAGCCCAGTTAGCGCCCAAACAACAAATAAATTAAAAATTTGCCGTGCTTTGCCCTTGCGGTTGCCCCCTAACGGTATGTACAAATACTCTAAAAACCAGGCCGAAAGCGTTTTGTGCCAACGGCGCCAAAAATCGGTAATGCTAACCGATTCGTAAGGGTAATTAAAGTTTTCGGGAAAATGAAAGCCCAACATTAGCCCCATGCCAATGGTCATATCGGAGTAGCCCGAAAAATCAAAATAAATTTGCAGCATAAAGGCCAGGCAGGCCGTAAAAACGGTTAAAAAACTATCCTGCGCGGCAATGCCGCTGTTAAAAATTTGCCCTAAGCTGTTGGCCAAAACAACCTTTTTGCCCAGCCCAACGCAAAACCGCAGCACCCCGTTGGCAAATTCGGCGGCGTGCAGGGGGCGGTAGGTCAGCTCCGGCTCAATTTCGCTGTACCGCACAATCGGCCCGGCAATTAGCTGGGGGAATATGGTTACAAACATAAAAAAATCTACAAAGTTTTTTTGCACCCGCACCCGCCCGCGGTAAACATCAATAACATACGAAAGGGTTTGAAAGGTGTAAAACGAAATGCCAACCGGCAGCGCCACGGCAAAAACCGGGCTTTGCAGCCCCAGCAGGCTGCTAACATTTTGCAAAATAAAGCCGGTGTACTTAAAAAAGCAAAGGCTTAAAAGGTTTAGCGTAACGCAAAGCGCCAAAACCGTTTTGGCCGCCCGCTTTTTGTTAAGCTTTTGCAGCCGGCCAATGCCGCGGCCGGCAAAATAATCTACCAGCGCCGTTGCCGCCATTAAAAGCAAATACTTTGGCTCGCCCCAGGCGTAAAAAACAAGGCTGGCGGCCAGCAAAAAGGCGTTGCGCCACCGGGCCGGCAGCAGCAAACAAACCGTTATTGTAACAGGAAAAAATAAACAAATAAATAATATGCTGCTGAAAACCACGGTGCGCTATCCTCCCTGTTATTTTATGTTAAATAATAATGCAGCCGTTTCGGGCAGCAAAATGTACCCTTACGGGCTGTACGAAACAAAACAAAACAAAAACGGCCAAAAATCCGGCACAAAAAAATATGTTGCCAAAACAACCCGGCTTAAATAATAACTCGGCAAAAACCGCTGCAAAACAAACCGCTGCAAAACAAACCGCTGCAAAATAAGCAGCCAAAATAAACTGGCAAAAAACACCGTAAAATAAGCTGCCGCAAAAAAGCCGCCCTTGCTTTGCCGGCTAAGGGCGTGCCGCTTACAGGCCAACGGTTATCGGTGGGTATGCGTTTTAATGTACTGCATTAGGCTGCGGCTGGTGGCAACATTGGCGTGTACGCCGTCGGTGCTGCAGCCCTCGGGCAGCACGCCGTTTTGGTTGCAAACCGCGGCCGCTAAGTTTACCAGGTAAACGCCGTTTTCCTTGGCAATTTTGGCTAACAGGTCGTTCATTTTTTTAATATTCGCGTTGGTTTCGTCCCCTTTTTTGGCGGCCTGTTTTGCCGAGTGCGAGGCCGTAACCGGGTACAAATTTAACAAATAAACCTCAATGCCCGGGCTTTGCTGGCGCACATAAGTAATAATTTTTTTGTACTCTCGCGCAAAAATTTCTAAATGCGGCCAGCCCATTTCGTTAACGCCAAACTCTAAATAGCATTTTGCAAATTTTTTGCCCTTAATGGCGTTGGCAATGGTGGTGCTGCCGTTTTTGCTTTTAACAACATTTCGGCTGAACACGGCCGAAACATTCAGCGAGGTGTAGGCGTAACGCCCCGCCCCCGTTATTTTAGAGTATTCTAAAATGCCGTCTAACCGCGAGCTGCCAATAAACAAGGTGTTAGAAAAATAGCCGTTTTCTACCGCGGCCGAAGCCGGAACATCGTTGGCGTAGGCGTAAACATAGGGCGTTTTAGTAATGTTTAAAACCGGCTCGGCCGGGGCGGCTGCCTCCGGCTTAGAGGGGGCCTTAACCGGCGCCTTGCTGCTGGCCGCACTGCTGCTTTTGGTTACGGCCGACTGCACCGGTGCCTTTACGGCGCTGCTTTGCGGGGCCGAGCTTTGAGTTGATGAAGCCAAAGAGGAGGCCGGCGCCGCCGAGCTTGCGGCTGAGCTTTGTGTTGCACTGCCGGCCGCGTCCTGCGGCAGGGTTTGCGGGTTTTTTAAAAAGTCCTCACAAAGGGTGCGCATTTCGGTCGCCTTTTCCGAAACCATTAAAATCGCAAAATCGCCCTTGCAAAACAGCTCGGCGTTTTTTAAATTAGCGGTATCTTTAGGGGAGTAGCTTTGGTAACACTCTATTTGCTCCTGCAGCCGGGTTTGCAAAAGCGCTTTCAGCGGCTCGGTGCTTTCGCCGCTTTTGGCTTTTAAAACCGTAATTTCATCGGCCGCAATATCGGCCGCAACGGCAAACGCGCCGTCGGCCGCTAAGGTAGGTTCCCCGTGAAACATGGCGGTAAAGCGGGTGTTGTATTCGGCGTCCCCCTGCCCAAAAACAAGGCTTGGGGCAGCAAAGCCGCCGGCTTTTAAAATGCCGTTTACCAGCAGCTTGGCACGGGGCGCCGCAGCCGCCTTGCTTTGGCACCCGGCCGGCACGCAAAGCAGCAGCGCAAAAACGCTTAAAAAGGCTGCCAGCCTGCACGGTAGGTTTTTGCTACCGCCACGGGGGCAACCCTGGTTATTTTTTTGCTTTTTTAAGGTTAAATTTTTGCCAAACATTCTTTTAGCCTCCGCCAACGCCGCTATTCTAATATATATTCTATCATAAGCATATTAGAATGTAAAATTACAATTAGTTACAATAACGGTTACAATAACGCCCGGTCAGGTAAGCTTAAAATTCATGGCGGGCAGCGCAAAAAACCTTCGGCCCGAACAGTGCCAAACACCAAAATCATGTGCCCCAAAAGTTCTCCCGCCGGCCCGCTCTTAACCCAAAAAGCGGCGCCCGAAAAATTACCGGGCGCCGCAGCCTTGCACAGCTTAAAATTAAATTCTAACAGCCGTTTTGGCAAAAAATTCTTTGCTGCTAAACGGCTTTGCTTATTTTTGCTGCAAATTTTTGCGAAGGGTCTCAAACGCAATGCCCTGCCGCAGTTCGCACAGGCGGCGAAACTGCTCGCGGGCCTCGGGCTTCATGCCGTTATTCATCCAGTCAATAATCTGGCCAAAACACTCGCACTTATAAAAGCGAATTAAAACCTCGCGGTCTTTCGGGTCAACGGTAATATCCTGCGCTAAAAGGTCAAAATAATCGGTTACAACATGCTCGCAAATGCGCATCAGCGATTGTTCGTAAAAATCGCGGTTGGCCGAATTGTAAATGTGCAGTACGGCCCTTTTGTAATTTAACGCAAAGGATATTGCCGCCTCCATGCACTGCTCCAGCGTTTCTACCGCCGGGTGCTCGGCAATAATTTTTTCGGCCTCGTCGGTAATAATTTGCTCTAACAGGGTAGGAATATCGGCAAAATGGTAGTAAAAGGAGTTGCGGTTAATGCCGCAATCCTCTACAATATCCTTTACCGTAATTCGGCTGAGCGGACGCTCCTCCAGCAATTTTAGCAGGGAGGCCTTAATGGCCTGCTCGGTCAGCTTAGACATATTGCCCTCCGAAAACAGGTGCCAAAGGCCGCCGTAAAGGGCCGCTTTTGGCACGGCTCATTTTTAAACAAATTAGTAGGCAACACCTTGGGCGATCATTGCCTCGGCAACCTTTAAGAACCCGGCAATGTTGGCGCCGGCAACCAGGTTGCCCTTTAGGCCGAATTTTTCGGCAGCGTTGTAGGAGTTGTGGAAGATGTTAACCATAATATCGTGCAGCTTGGCGTCAACCTCTTTAAAGGTCCAGCTGTAACGCATGGAGTTCTGGCTCATCTCTAAAGCCGAGGTGGCAACACCGCCGGCATTAGCAGCCTTAGCCGGGCCAAACAGCACACCGGCCTTTTGCAGGGCAAAAATAGCCTCGGGGGTAGAGGGCATATTGGCACCCTCGGCAACCGCCATAACGCCGTTTTTAATTAAGGCCTCGGCGCCGTCCTTATCCAGCTCATTTTGGGTAGCGCAGGGCAGGGCAATATCGCACGGAATGGTCCAAATGCCACGGCAGCCCTCAAAATACTTTGCACCGGGTACGCGCTCGGCGTACTCTTTAATGCGGCCGCGCTCAACCTCTTTAATCTGCTTTACAACGGCTAAATCAACGCCCTTTTCATCGTAAATGTAACCGTTAGAGTCGGAAAGCGCAACTACCTTGCCGCCCAGCTCGGTGGCCTTTTCGGTTGCGTAAATGGCAACATTGCCAGAGCCGGAAACAACAACGGTTTTGCCCTCAAAGGAGGTATCCTTCATGCATTTCAGCATTTCCTGCGTGTAGTAGCAAAGGCCGTAGCCGGTGGCCTCGGTACGCGCTAAAGAGCCGCCGTAATTTAAGCCCTTACCGGTTAAAACGCCGGTAAATTCGTTGCGCAGGCGCTTGTACTGGCCAAACAAAAAGCCAATTTCGCGGCCGCCAACGCCAATATCACCGGCCGGAACGTCGGTGTCGGCGCCAATGTGCTTTGAAAGCTCGGTCATAAAGGCCTGGCAAAAGCGCATAATCTCCGCGTCCGATTTGCCCTTGGGGTCAAAGTCGGAGCCGCCCTTGCCGCCGCCAATTGGCAGCCCGGTTAAGCTGTTTTTAAAAATCTGCTCAAACCCTAAAAATTTAATAACCGAAGCGTTTACCGAGGGGTGCAGCCGCAGGCCGCCTTTGTACGGGCCAATGGCCGAGTTAAACTGAACGCGGTAGCCGCGGTTTACCTGAACCTTGCCGGCGTCGTCCATCCACGAAACGCGAAAAACAATCATGCGCTCCGGCTCGGTAATGCGCTCCATAATGCCCCATTTTTCAATGCGGCTGTCCTGCTCTACTACCGGCTCTAAAGATTCCATAACCTCGTAAACTGCCTGTAAAAATTCGTCCTCACCCTTGTTGCGGGCTGCAACCGTGTCGTACACGCGCTGCATATACGCTGATTTAAATGCCATCGTTACACAACTCCTTGTAAAATTTGCGGTCATAAATGTACATCCGAGTGGCGCACCGCCCCGATAAACCTCTTATAACTCCATTATATTTTACCGCCAAAAATGCAAAATGTCAATATTTTTATGGCGCTGCTGGCAATAAAACCGCCAATTTTCAACCGCCAATTTTCAACCGCTGATTTTTAATTGCTGATTTTTAATTGCCCGTTTTAAATTTTTCTATTTTAATTTTACTGCTTTTATTTGCTTTGTTTCATTTGCGGCCTTTTAACGCCTCAATACAAAGCGCCGGTTTTAACGGCAGCCCTTTGCGCCACTAAAACAAAAAAACACCCCGCCGGGTAAACCGGCGGGGTGCGCAGCGCCTTTGGGCAGGCCCGTGCGGGGCCTTGCTTTACCGGCGCCTTGTTTTATTTTGGTTTTAATTATTTGTCTACCTGCTCGGTAGTGGGGTTGCCCTCAATGGTGTTGGGGCCAACGGCAAAGTTTACAACTGCGTCCTCCTGCTCGGCGTCAAAGGTGTAATCCTTGCCCGGCAGTACGGCGTTCAGCACAATGCCTACAATAGAGGCTACCGCTAAAGCCGAAAGGCTAATGGCAACCGAGCCAATGTTAAAGTTCACGCTGCCAAGGCCTAAGGCCGAAACCAGAATAACGGCGGCAACAATCAAGTTGCGGCTCTTGGTAAAGTCAACCTTGTTTTCAACAACGTTGCGTACGCCAATGGCCGAGATCATACCGTACAGAATAAAGGAGATGCCGCCGATTACCGCGGTAGGAATTAAGCTAACCAAAGCGGCAAATTTGGGCGAGAACGAAACCAGAATGGCAAACACGGCAGCCAGGCGAATTACGCGCGGGTCGTACACTTTAGAAAGGGCCAGCACGCCGGTGTTTTCACCGTAGGTGGTGTTGGCAGGGCCGCCAAACAGCGAGGCAATGGTGGTGGCTAAGCCGTCACCGGTTAAGGTGCGGTGCAGGCCGGGGTCTTTAATAAAGTTTTTGCCAACGGTAGAGCTAATGGCCGAAATATCGCCAATGTGCTCCATCATGGTGGCCAGCGCAATCGGTACAATCGCAACAATCGAGCTGATCACGCGGGAGGTGTTCGAGAAATCAACCCCGCCGAATACAGTGTGCTTCCAGGTAAAGGGCAAGCCGATCCAAGCGTCGTTTTTCAGCTCCTCTAAAGCCGAAACCGAGAACAGCTTTAGGTTCGCGTTGCCGTTAATGGCAATGTACTTTGCGCCTTCAACGTCAATCTCCTGCCCTAAGGTTAAGGCCAGCACAGCCGCAATCGCGCAGGAAATTACAACGCCCAGCAAAATGGGAATGATTTTGCACATGCCCTTGCCCCAAACGTTAAAGAAAATTACAACCGCTAAGGCAATTAAGGCAATTAACCAGTTCGAGTTGCAGTTGCTAACCGCGCTGCCCGAAAGGCCTAAGCCAATGGCAATAATAATGGGCCCGGTAACAACCGGCGGGAAAAAGCGCATTACCTTAACAACGCCAACCAGCTTAATTAAAAGGGCCAGCACTAAGTAAACCAAACCGGCGCAGGCAACGCCCAGGCAGGCGTACGGCAGCATCTCTTCGTTAGAGGCACCGTTTGCCCCCAGCGGCGCCACAGCGGCGTAGCCGCCTAAAAACGCAAAGGAGGAGCCCAAAAACGCCGGAACCTTCATTTTAGTAATAAGGTGGAACAGCAGGGTGCCAAAGCCGGCCATAAACAGGGTGGTAGAAATATCTAACCCCGTAAGCAGCGGCACCAGCACGGTTGCGCCAAACATGGCAAACATGTGCTGAAAGCCCAGCAACAGCATTTTCGGAACGCCAAGGGTTCTGGCGTCAAAGATCCCCTCGTTGAGATCTAACTTGGTAGTGGTCGAATCATTTTTCATTCTTTTCACTCTCCGTAAAAAATCTTTCAGCCCACACGCTGAATAGGGTTTTTCGGAATCCGGCAATAAAAAAACGCCGGACTCGCCGACGCTGTAACACCGTTGTACCGGTTGTTCATGGCGCCGGAGTAGTTGATCCGACAGGCCACGCTGCACACACCCCCACCCCTTGTAGACATACCAAAGGCGGGTAAAGATTTTAACTTGTTGTTATCATCTTTGCGGCATCTCTGCACCGTATTAAAGACCTATCCCCTATATTATGACACACTCTGCCCCGTTTGTAAAGAGTTTTTTTAAATTTTTTTAAATTTTTTTGGCCCTGTTTTTAAACAAGCCCATTTTAACACGCAAATTTGGCCTAAAATAACAGGTGCTTGACAATAACCCCCCGCCATGTTATGCTAAAGGCAGAGCCAAGGCTTGGTTGCGGAAAAGGGCATTGGCCAAATTTTTTGGGGGGATTATATGAAAAAGAAAATTAAAATTTTAGTTCCTTGCTGCGTGCTGGCTGCGCTTGCCGTTGTTGGCGCCTGGCTGGGCTTTACGGCCTTTCGCGCGGGGCACTTTAAAACAACCGCCCTGCTGCAACAAAAAAACGGCCAAGCAGCCCAATTTCAAAGCCTTCGTGAAGAGGAGCTTTTTGACCTATATGTAACCGACTTAGGCCGCGCCAACAGCTTTTTAAACCGGTGGCGCACGGCGGCGGAGGTAAATGGGCAAAAAATTTCCATGGCCGAGCTATATTCTGCCCGAGTAAGTAATAATTACAATTTGTTGTTTGTGCTTTCACAAACCGATGAGGCCGAGCAGCAGGAGGAATATGACCGTACCTACAAAACCAACACCCAGTTGCTGGATTCTTTGGTGGAAAAAGCAGCCCTGCTGCAGGAGCTGGAGCAAAAGGTGACCCTTACCGCCGCGCAGCAAAAGCGCATTGAAGCTTTAACCGCAGAATTTAAAACCGCGGCCGCAAGCGACAGCACCTACAACGACCAAAAAAACGCCGCAAAGCGGCTGGCTAAAGCGCAGGGCCAAAGCCTGGAAAACTTTTTGCAAAGCTCCGCTGCCCGCTCGGCCCGCACAACCGTGCTGAATGAGGCCTACAGCGAGCAGGAATTCCCCGCAGCGAATTACAAAAGCAACGCCGAACGCCAGCAGGCCATGAACGCCGCCCGGCAAAGCTTAATTAACACCTTAAAGGCCCAGGGCAAAATTAAATGTTACTACCCGTAAGCCTTTAAATTTTTAAACGCACCAAACCCACACCAAGCCAATTTTAAAACAAATTTTTAAAACCAAATTTAATACCCCCGCGCCGGCTAAGCCTTGTTTGCCCAGCCGGCGCGGGGGTTGCTTTTTAACCTTTTTAAGTTTAAACGCTGCCGCAGCAAAGCTTAAACCATAGAAACCTTTAAAACCTTAAAGGTTGCCTTTTCAAGCTTTTGGCCGTTTTCTTCGCTAACTAACTGAAAGGCTTTTAGCTCTTGACTTTGTCCGCCGTTTAAATTGTTTACATAAACCGTGTCGCTGGTAATTCTTGCGCCGGTGCCGTCCACCGCCTCAATTTGAACCATGAACGATTTCTGCTCCGCCCCTTTATTTTTTACCTTAACCGGCAACTCGTAGCTGTTTATAAAGCCTTTTTCTACCTTAAATTTGCCTAACTCAACCTCTAAGTTGTTTTTTAAAATGTCCTCGGTATTATTGCCGCTTAAATCGTCCATAGAGTCGGATATTTTGCTCATAGAGTTTGAAAACTCACTGGTTGCGTCCGAAATTGCTTTAGCGGCCGAGGCTTGCATAACAATGGTAATAATAATAGAAAGCAGACCCAAAACAATTCCCGCAACGGCTACCCCGGTGCTGCTTTTTTTGGCAAAGCAAACAATGGCAAAGGCTACTGCCAATATGCCAAGAAAAAAGGCTACATTATTAATAATCGGAATAAAAGATAGCACCGCCCCGATAATTCCAAGCACCAGTGCCGCCGTGCCAAAGCCCGAATGATTTTTTGTTTGATTGGTTGTTGTTTGATTTTCCATAACTTTATCCTCCTAAATATACCGTATTGGGATATTTAGATTATACCATAGTGGGATAATATTGTCAAGAGGTGACAATATGCGCTTAAAACAAATTCGGAAAGCAAAAGGCATTTCGCAGTTAAAGCTTGCTATGGACTTAAACACCAACCAAAACACCATCAGCCGGTACGAAACCGGGGAGAGGGAGCCCGGTATTCGGGAGCTGATTAGCCTGGCGGATTATTTTAATGTTTCGGTAGACTATTTGTTAGAGCGAACCGACAACCCAAAGCTGTACCAATAACCGCCCTTTGGTTTATAGCCCCGCAAAAGAAGAAAAGGCAAGAGGTGGCAAAAAAGGTCAATTGCTAAAACGGGTCAACGAAAACTAAATAATAAAACCCCAACCCAACAACCGGGCAGCAAAAGCCAAAAAAATTTAAGAACCTCGGCAAAGCTAAAAATTATAAAAGCCGGGCAACCGCCCGGCCAAAATAACAGCGCCTTTGCACTGTAACAATATTTTACTTTTTGCCCCGCACCGCTTTAAAAAAGTCTTGCAGCAGGGCTAAGCACTCCTGCTCTAACACGCCGCCGTAAACCTGCGGCTTGTTTGGCAGCCGATAATAAAACAAATTCAGCGCGCCGCCAAAGGCGCCCTTTGCCGGGTCGCCGGCGCCAAAAACAACCTCGGCCATGCGGGCGTTGGCCGCCGCCCCAGCACACATGGGGCACGGCTCTAAGGTAACATAAAGGCTGGCCTTTTCTAACCGAAAGGTGTTTAAAGCCTTGCAGGCCGCGCGAATCGCCAAAACCTCGGCGTGCGCGGTGGGGTCGCAATTGGTTTCTACCAAATTGTGCGCCGCGGCAATAACCCTGCCGCCCTGCACCACAACCGCGCCAACCGGCACCTCGCCCAGCGCCGCCGCCAGCTTTGCCTGCTGCAAAGCGGCTTGCATAAATTTTTGGTTCATGGCCTTATTGCAGCTGCACGGTTAGTACCGTAAGGGCGGTAATAATTATAAAAATAATTACGGTTGGCCGGCCCATAAACCAGCCAAAGCGCTGCCCCGCGGTGGAAACATGGGGCGTTTTGGCAAAGGCAAAAATGTTGGGGCTTTTAACCGTTAACCGGTAGGCTGCAAAAATGCCGCCAATAATTAAAACCAGCACTAAAACGTAATTTAACAGCTGCATTAGGTTTTCGTTTAAATAAAGGCTGCCGTGCTCTTGCAGTACCGCTAAAAAGTTGTTTAAAAAGTGAATCAATACCCCGGTCCAAATGCTGCCGGTTTTAACAACGGCAAAGCCCAAAAGCAGCCCAACCGTAAACGCAAAGGGTATTTGAATAAGGTTGCCGTGTACTAAGCCAAACAAAATGGCCGAGGTAAAAATGGCAAAGGAGTCGCCAAATTTTCTTAGGCTGCCTAAAATAGCCCCGCGAAAGAAAAATTCCTCGATTAACGCGGGGGCACAGGCCGTTGTTAAAAAGCTAATAACAAAGCCTAATATCCCCTGCGGGGTGCCAAAATCCTGCGATTTTAGCTCAAAAACCGGCGAAAGCCGCTGCTGCAAAATGCTTACCCCAATGTTGGCAATGTAGCACCCGCCAATGGCAGTAAAAACCATTGGCCAAAACAGCGCTTTGTTTGGCTTGGCAAAGCTAATAAGCTCCCTTACGCGCCGGCGCTGCATTTTAATAAGGCAAAGTGCCGCCCCGCCAAACCCCACAAAGGTTAAAACGGTGTTTAACAGCAGCGAAAAAACAGGCTCGGCCAGCAGCAAATTTAGGCTAAAGGCCATATTTTGCGTTTGTTGGTACAAAAGGTTTAAGCCAACAATGATAAGCACCTGCAGGCAGTTTACAAAAAGGTAAAACAGCAGCAGCGCCCCGCCAACCTTGGTGCCCGTTTTGGCAACCGCCTGCTTTTCGTAATAAAGCTGCGGCATTTGGTAAACCCCGGGGTAGAGCGGGTATTGCCCGTAGTATGGGTTATACTGATTATACTGTGCGTACTGTATATAATACGGGTTGTACTGTGCGTTTGGCACGCCGGGCTGCGCCGGGTTCCCGTAAAAATTACTTTGCGTATTATTTTGCACCGGTTGTTGCCCGTTAAAATTACAAGGCGTATTATTTACCCCCGTATTTTGAACCGGCACCCCTTGCGGCACGGTTTGAACCGGGTTTACCTGCACCGGGCTGGCCTGCGGGGCTGCACCCTGGGGCCAAGCCCCTTGCGGCGCGTTTGGCACGGCGGCCCCCTGAACAGGATTGCCCTGTACCGAAACCCCTTGAACTGGAACCCCCTGCGGAGTGGCTTGAACCGGGTTTGCTTGTGCCGGGCCGGCCTGCACCGGGGGTTGCTGCGCGGGCGCTGCCGAAGCTGCAACCGGCGGCACCGGTGTTTGCGCACCCTGCGCCGGCACCCCTTTAATCGGCGCCCCTTGCGGCAAAACCCCTTGTGGGTTTCCTTGCGGGGTTCCCCCCTGCGCGCCGGGCTGTACCGGGGCGGCCGGCGGGGAAACCTGCTGCGGTGCGTCCCCCTGCGGGGGCATTTGCGGTTGTTGATCAAAGGAATTCATGTTGTGCTCCTTTTATTCCTGCGTTGTGTTGGTTTCGGGCTGCGCGGTTTGCTCGGCCTGTTCAGTTGGCTCTGCCGGCTCGGCCTCTGCCCCCTCCGGCGCGGCGGCGCCCTCATCATGCGGGGCGGCAACAACAGTTAAAATTTTGTCGTCCCCCTCTACCCGCATTAAGCGCACACCCTTGGCCGGGCGGGCTAAGGTTCTAATTTCGGCAACCGGAATACGAATAATAGAGCCGTTGGAGCGGATCATAACCAGATCCTCCTCCTCTTTTGCCTCAATAATTGCGGCAACCTTGCACTGGTAAAGCTCGCACTTATAATTGGTAACGCCCTTGCCCCCACGCTGGGTCACACGGTAATCTGCAACCTTGCTGCGGCGGCCAAGGCCGGTGTCGGTAACGGTTAGCAGCTCGCCGTTTTGCGGGCAAACCTCCATGCCAATTACCGTGTCGTCCGCCTCCATGCGAATGGCGCGAACGCCACGAGCCGTACGGCCCATGCAGCGAACGTTATTTTCCGGGAAACGGATGATCCGCCCGTTTTTGGTGGCTACCATAAACTCGCCGCTGCCGTCGGTAATTTTAACAAAGCTTAGCTCGTCGTCCTCCTCCATGGCAAGGGCTATTACGCCGTTTTTGCGGGTGTGCCGAAAGGCGTTTAGCTCGGTGCGCTTAATAACGCCCTTTTTGGTACCCATGCAAACAAACCTGCCCTCGGCCTCCCGCTCGGCGGTTGGTACAATAACAACAATTTTTTCACCCGGCAGCAGGGGTACTAAGTTTACTATGTTCATGCCCTTGGCGGTGCGGGTGCCTTCGGGAATTTCGTACGCTTTCATGCGGTAAACCCGCCCTAAGTTCGAGAACATCATAATATAATCGTGCGAGGAGCAGGTAAACATGTTTTCTACAATGTCGTCCTCACGGGTGGTCATGCCAATAATGCCGTTGCCGCCGCGGTGCTGCACGGTGTAGGTGTCGCACGGCAGGCGCTTAATGTAACCGTTTTGGGTCTTGGTTAAAATGCACTGCTCTACCGGAATCAGGTCTTCAATATCTACCTCGCCGGCCACATCCGAAATTTCGGTGCGGCGGTCGTCGGCGTAGCGGTCGCGCTGGTTCAAGGCCTCGGTTTTTACAATATCCAGTATTCTTTCGTGGCTGGCTAAAATGGCTTCGCACTCTTTAATAAAATCTAACTTTTCCTGTAATTCGTCTAAAATCTTTTGTTTTTCCATGCCCGCTAACCGGCCCAGCTGCATTTGCACAATGGCCGTTGTTTGCACATCGTCCAGGCCAAAGCGGTCGGTTAAGGCCTGCTTGCTTTCGGGAATGGTTTTGCTGTTGCGAATAATGCTAATAACCTCGTCAATAAAATCCAGCGCAACCTTTAAGCCCTCTAAAATATGGGCGCGTTCCTCGGCCTTGCGTTTTTCAAACGCGGTGCGGCGCTGAATAATTTCGCACTGAAAGTCAATGCAGTTTTGCAGCATCTCCTTTAGCGTTAAAACCTGCGGTTTGCCGTTTACAATGGCCAGCAAAATGGCGCCAAAGGTGGTTTGCAGCGAGGTGTAGGAGTACAGCTTGTTCAGTACCACCTGCGGGCTGGCGTCTTTTTTAACATCTACAATAATGCGAATACCGCCGTCCCGCTTGGAGGAGTAGTCTACAACATCCTCAATACCCTCAATGCGCTTTTCGTTGGCTAAATCGTAAATGTTTTTAACCAGGTCTTTTTTGCGCACCTTGTAAGGAATTTCGGTAATTACAATGCGGAATTTGCCGTTTTTAACCTCCTCAATTTCGGCCTTGCCGCGCAGGGTAATTTTGCCGCGGCCGGTGGCGTACGCCGCGCGAATCCCCGCCCGGCCCATAATGGTGCCCCCGGTTGGAAAATCCGGCCCTTTAATGTACTGGCAAATGTCCGAAAGCTCGGCTTCGGGGTTGTCTATTAAACAGCACATACCGTCAATAACCTCGCCCAAATTGTGCGGGGGAATTTCGGTAGCCATGCCAACCGCAATACCCGAGGAGCCGTTTACCAAAAGCTGCGGAAACCGCACCGGCAAAACCTCCGGCTCTTTTAGGCGGTCGTCGTAGTTCGGCATAAAGTTTACGGTATCTTTTTCAATATCGTCCAGCATGTGCATGGAAAGCCGATTCATTTTAGACTCGGTATAACGGTAGGCGGCGGCGGGGTAACCGTCAATGTTACCAAAGTTGCCGTGCCCGTCTATTAACGGGTAGCGCAGCGAAAAATCCTGTGCCATGCGCACCATGGCGTCATAAACCGAGGCGTCACCGTGCGGGTGGTACCGGCCCAGCACCGCACCAACCGTGTCGGCGCACTTGCGGTAGGCCTTGTCGGGCGTTAGGCCGTTTTCGTACATGGTGTACAAAATGCGGCGGTGTACCGGCTTTAGGCCGTCCCGCACATCCGGCAGCGCGCGCCCCACTAAAACCGACATAGAATACTGCAGCATGCTGTTGCGTACTTCGTCTACAATTTCAACCGGCTGAATACTGGTTTCATGATCCTCCGGCCAATAAACTTTTTCCTGCTTTGCCATATTTGTGCCCTCCTTTAAATGTCAAGATCCGTAGCAAATACGGCGTTTTCTTCAATAAAATGGCGGCGCGGTTCAACTTCCTCGCCCATTAGCATGCTAAAGGTGGCGTCGGCCAATTCGGCGTCCGACATTTTAACCTTAAGCATGGTGCGGTGTTCGGGGTCTAAGGTGGTCTCCCACAATTGCTCGGGGTTCATTTCACCCAAACCTTTGTACCGCTGTACATCGGCGTTGCCGCCCAGTTTTTCAATGTAGGCGGCCTTTTCCTCGTCGGTAAAGGCGTCGTAATGGTGCTTGCCCTTAGAAACGCGGAACAGCGGCGGCTGGGCTAAGTAAATGTGCCCCGTTTCAATTAGCTGCGGCATATACCGAAAGAAAAAGGTTAACAGCAGGGTACGAATGTGCGAGCCGTCAACATCGGCATCCGCCATAATAACAATTTTGTCGTACCGCAGCTTGGCAATATCAAAATGGTCGCCAATGCCGGTGCCAAGGGCTAAAATAACCGGGGTTAGCTTGTCGTTGCCGTAAACCTTATCTACCCTTGCCTTTTCAACGTTCAGCATTTTACCCCAAAGCGGTAAAATAGCCTGGTAGGTGCTGTTGCGCCCCTCTACCGCGCTGCCGCCGGCCGAATCGCCCTCTACAATAAAAATTTCGGTTTTCGTGGGGTCGTTCGAAATACAGTCGGTTAATTTTTCCGGCATACGCACCCGCGTGGTGTTCGATTGCTTGCGCTGCAGGTCGCGCGCCTTTTGGGCGGCCTCCCGCGCGTTCGAGGCGGCAATGGCCTTTTCAATAATGGTTTTGCCAATGGCGGGGTGATCCTCTAAAAAGGCCGAAAACTGGCTGCTTACCATGTTGTTTACCATAGTACCCATAGAGGTGTTGCCTAATTTAGATTTGGTTTGCCCCTCAAACTGAGCCTCGGTTAACTTTACGCTAATAACCGCAATAAGCCCCTCTAAAACATCATCGGCGCGCAGCCGCGGGTTAGATTCTTTTAAATATTTAAACCGCAGGCCGTAATTGTTAATGGCCCGAACCAAGGCGTTTTTAAAAGAGGTTTCGTGCGTGCCGCCGTCTACGGTATGAATATTGTTGGCAAAGCTAATAATGTTGGTGTCGTACCCCGTGTTAAACAGCAGGGCAACCTCGGCGGCCGAATCATTCTCGGTTTTCGAAAGGTAAATCACCTCGTCGTGCAGCTTTTCCTTTTTGGTTTTGGCCAGCAAAAATTCGCAGTAACTTTTAATGCCGCCCTCAAAGTGCAGCACCGTTTCTTTTTCCTGGTCGGGGCGCAGGTCGCGCAGAATAATTTTAACGCCGGCGTTTAAAAAGGCCTGCTCACGCAAACGGGTCAGCAAAATGTCGTAATCGTAAACTGTGGTGTCGGTAAAAATCTCGGCGTCCGGCTTAAAGGTAACAATGGTGCCGGTTTTGTCGGTGTCGCCAACAATGTGCAGCTCGTCTACCGCGTTGCCGCGCTCGTAACGCTGCTTGTAAAGGTGCTTGCCGTCGGCAACCTCAACCTCTAACCAGCTGGAAAGCGCGTTTACAACCGAGGCGCCTACGCCGTGCAGCCCGCCGCTTACCTTGTAGCCGCTGCCGCCAAACTTACCGCCGGCGTGCAGCACCGTAAATACAACCGAAACGGTTGGAATCCCCATTTTTGGGTGAATTCCTACCGGAATTCCGCGCCCGTTATCCTGCACGCGAATAATGTCGCCCTCTAAAATGTCGCAGTAAATGGTGTCGCAGTAGCCGGCCAAGGTTTCGTCAATGGCGTTATCTACAATTTCGTAAACCAGGTGGTGCAGCCCGCGCTCGCCGGTAGAGCCAATGTACATACCCGGCCGCTTGCGAACCGCCTCTAACCCTTCTAAAACCTGTATGGAATTTTCGTCGTAGCTTTCGGTTACGGGGGTGTTAATATCGTTTGCGCTCATTCAAAAATCTCCGTTTCTTTTTTCACCGCGCCAAAGGGCTAACCGGCGGGAACCCCCGCGCCAAGCCGCTGCGGCAAAATTTTAAATTTAAAAATATTTTTAAAAGCCCGCGCCGGCAAACCCGGCGGCTTTGTTGTTTTTTAAAGCTTTAAAAGCAAAATGCCGCTTTTGTTTTTTGGCCTTTGCCCCGGTTTTAGGTTACTCAAAATAAGTAAAGCCTTTTTTGCTGCGCTTTTCCAGCGTTACGGTAGAAATTTGCGAAATGTAAACCGTTTGCTTTTTGCTGTTCTTTGGGGCGGTTACGGCAAAGGTTTTTGGCAGGTCGTCGGTAACGTTTACCACCTGGCCGCGCTTTTCAGCAAGGGTTAAAAAATCCCTCGTTTTTTTGGATACGGTAGAGTTATCTAAATCAAACAAGCCAATTAAATCGCTTGTTTTAATAACCGTGCCTTGCCCTAAGTGTAAGTACATTTTTTCACCGCTTTTTAAAAAGTTTATTTTAAATTTAACAAAAAGGCTAAAACCTTTAGTGTTAACAAAAAAGCTAAAACCCTTGGCGGGCGGCGGTAACTACCGCCTAATATCGCCTTTCATAAAAGCAAAATTTAAATAAAGGCCAATTTTAAAAGCCCCGCTTTAAAACCCGGTGCAGGCCTTGCAAAAGGCCCTTTTTAAAATTAATTTTAAAAAACAAAGCTTAAAAATTTTGTTTTTAAAAACCCGTTTGCGGCTTTTTGTTTTTTTACAGGCTTGCACTCGTTTAGCAAAAAATTAACCCTGCCGGGTAATTTCACCGCTTTTCATGCAAAAAACCGTGCCGTTTTTTAAGCCCTTAATGTTGCCGGGGTCGCAGCAGGTTAAAAAAACCTGCCAGCCTAAAATGTGGTTTAAAATAAAATCCTGCCGGTTTTCGTCCAGCTCGCTCATTACATCGTCTAACAGCACAATGGGGTACTCGCCGGTTAGCTTTTTAATAACCCGAACCTCCGAAAGCTTTAGGGCTAATGCAATGCTGCGGCGCTGCCCCTGCGAGCCAAAGCGCCGGGCGTCCCGCCCGTTCAGCAAAAAGGTTAAATCATCCCGGTGCGGACCAATTGAGGTATTGCCGGTAAAAAGGTCGGCCTTGCGGCTGTTTTTGTAGGCCGCGGCCAGCTGTGCCGGCTCAAAGCCGTTTAAAACGGTGCTTTCGTAGTGTAAAACAAGCTGCTCCCGCCCGCCGGAAATACCGGCGTAAAGCTCGGGCACAACGGTTTCAAGCAGCTGCATATACCGCTGCCGGTGCCTTAAAACCTCGGCGGCACAGCCGGCCAAGGCCCACTCAAAATCGTCTAATAAATTCTCGCTTTGCGAAAAATATTTTAAGTCCCGCAAAACGCGGTTGCGCTGCTCAACCGCTTTTACATAGCTGCGCAGCGCCCGGTTGTAGGTAGGAAAAATTTGCCCAATGGCCGTGTCTAAAAATCGGCGGCGCATGGCCGGGGCGCCGTTTACCAGGCTTAAATCTAACGGCGAAAAAACAATGGCGTAAAATTTGCCGGCCAGCTCGGCGGCCGAGCTTAACGGCTTGCCGCCGTATTCGGCCTGCCGTTTGGCTAACACGGTTATTTTGGCGGTTTTTTGCACCTCGCCAAAAATGTAATCGCAGCTAATTTGCGCCTGCTCACGGTCAAAACCCTTTAGCTCGGCGTCCTTTGCCCCGCGAAAGCTTTTTGCCCCGCAAAAAAGCCAAAGTGCCTCTAACAAATTGGTTTTACCCTGGGCGTTTTCGCCGTAAATAACGTTAATGCCCGGCTGCGGCAAAAAGGTTAGGCTGCTAAAGTTCCGAAACCCCGCAGCCGTTAGCTTTTCAACCGTCATTGGGTTACCTTAAACTGCTGCCCGGCAAAGGTAATTTCATCGCCGGGGTGCAGCTTTTTACCCCGCATGGTGCAAACGCTGCCGTTTACCAGCACTTCGCCCCCGGTAATAACAATTTTAGCGTGCCCGCCGGTTGCACACACCCCACTAAGCTTTAAAAAACTATCCAGCTTAATAAAATCGGTTGTAATTTTAATTTCTTTCATCATTTTAAAATAATGGGCAATACCAAATAAAGGTAATCGTCCCCCTCCAGCGGCGTAATAACGGCGGCAGCGTTTGGTCCGTTAAACCGCACCAAAACCTCGTCCTCCTCGGTTGCCTTTAGTGCGTCTAACAAATAGCGGTTGTTAAACCCAATTTCAAACTCGCTGCCCTTTAGCTCAATGTCGCAGCAATCGGTGGCGCGACCTACCGAGGAGGTGCAGCTAAAGGTTAGGCAATCCTCGTTCAGCGCGCAGCGCACCGGGCTTTTAATTTGGTCGTTTACAATAACCAGCGAAATCCGCTCAATAATTTCAATAATCTGCGGAACATTTATTTTAATTTCCTGCGCAAAGCTTTGCGGAATAGAGCGGCTGTAATCAATGTAGGCACCCTCTAACAGGCGGGAGGTTAAAATGTAACCGTCAATTTCAAAGCTAATGTTGCGGCTGCCAACCTTAATTACAATGCTTTGCTCTTCTTCGCCAATTATTTTAACCGCCTCGCTAATGGCGCGGCTGGAAACCACAAAGCTAATTTTTTCGCTGCTGTTAATTGCTTTTTTGCGAATGGCCAAGCGGTTGCCGTCAATAGCTACTACCTTTAGCTGCCCGTTTTCAATTTCAAAATCAAGGCCGGTTAATATGGGGCGGGTGCCCTCCATTTGCGCGGCGGCAAAGCTGGTTTGCCGTACCATGCTTTTTAAATCCTCAGAAGAAAGCGTAACCGTTTTGTACTCGGCAACATTCGGCATTTCGGGAAAATCCTCCGACGCCATGCCCATAATGTCAAACACGGCGGCCCCACAGGAAATGTGGCAAACCAAATGGTCGTCGGTTTGCAGCTGAATGGTGGTGCCGCGCACCTTGCGAATAATTTCAAATAAAATGCGGGCGCTAATTACAATGTCCCCTTGCTCGCTGCAAACAATGGGTAATTCTTTTTTCATGCTAATTTCCATGTTGTAGGCCATTAGGGTTAGCTTGCCCTCCTCGGCGGAGAGCAGCACTCCCTCTAAAATCGGCAGCGAGGCCCTGGGGGTTACCGCGCGCTGCAAATTGGAAAGCGCGTTGACTAATAATTCGCGTTCTACTGAGATTTTCATGAAAAAAGTCCCTCTATTCTTTTATTAATTTATAGCAGTAATCTTATAGGCGGTTGAAATGTTTATAACCTAAAATTTCGCCTTTAATCAGCCAAAATTCGGGCAAAAGTTATCAGCCCCTTTGGGTGAATAAAAAGTGGATAATTCAAATAACTTTTAGTTATAAACCGGGCGGTGCATAACCCGAATGTTTGTAAACCGAAAAAGGTTGATAACTTTTTTAAAAATTTAATACAAATAGTAAAAAAATCGGTTGGTAAAATCAGTCGGTCTGCAGGTTTTTAATAATGTCCTCAATCAGCTCTTTGTCAAACGGGTTTTTCTTTAAATGGTCCTCAATTTTTTGCACATTGTGCAGCACGGTGGCGTGGTCCTTGCCAAAGCTTTCGCCAATTGCTTTGTAGGAAAGCTCAGTGGTCTCCCGCGCTATGTACATGGCAACCTGCCGCGCAAAGGCAATTTGGGCCGTTTTGCGTTTGGAGATAATGTCGCTCTCCGAAACGTTAAAGGTGGTAGAAACCTCTGAAATAATCTCCTCAATTTTAATGGGCTCGGGCGTGTTGTCGCTAATAATGTCGCGAATAAAGGTTTGCGTAATGGCAATGGTGGGGGTTTTGCCCTGCAGGGTAATGTAGGCGTGCAGCTTTTTTACAACGCCCTCTAACTGCCGGGTGTTCATTTTAATGTGCTCGGCAATAAAGTAAATAATGTTTTCGTCTAAATTAATTTTTAAAAGCTCGGCCTTGGCACGAACAATGCCAACCCGGGTTTCAAAATCCGGCGGCGTAATGTCCGAAATCAGGCCGCTTTCAAACCGGGAGCGAATTCGTTCGTCTAAAACTTTAATATCCTTCGGTGGGCGGTCGCTGGTAACAACAATTTGCTTGTTTTCGTGCAGCAGGGCGTCAAAGGTGTTAAAAAATTCCTCCTGCGTAGATTCCTTGCCCGCAATGAACTGAATATCATCCATTAATAAAACATCTACCGTGCGAAAACGGTTGCGAAAATCGGCCAACGACTGTATGCCAAGCTTGCCTTCGTTAATGCATTTAATAAAAATGTTGGTAAAATCCTCGCCGCGAATGTATTCAACCTTTTTGTTGGGGTAATTTTTTGCAATTTGATTTTTAATGGCAAACAACAGGTGGGTTTTGCCAACGCCCGAATTGCCGTAAATAACCAGGGGGTTGTAATCGGTAGCGGGGTGGTCGGCTACCGCCATGGCCGCCGCGTGCGCGTACCGGTTAGAGGAGCCTACAATAAAATTATCAAAGGTAAAGTGCGATTCAAACGAGCCATCGCTTTTGTCGCTCGGCAGCTGAATTTTTACGCTGTTGCGCTCCTGGTAAATTAGCTCAAACCGCACCGGAATACCAATAATATCGTTCAGGGCGCTTTCAATTTTTTCAATAAAGGTGCTTTCAAAAATGCTGCGCTTGTATTCCGAGTAAATTGAGGCTTTAAAAACCCCGTCTTTAAACTCTAAGGGTACAATGTCGGCAAACCAAACATTGTAGGCAACCTCGGTAATCATTCCCTGCTCAATACATTCGTCACAGGCAGCTTTCCACATATCGTTAATGGATTCTATTTGCATGTAGCGTTAAAGTCCTTTCTTTTTAAATACCGTGGCGGCAAATAGGGCGTTAAAATTAAAAATAAACCCCAAAACCGCAGGGCCTTTTTAAATTTTTCGCTTGCCCCGCTAACCTAAACAAAACCGTTTTTACCCCGGCCGGGCACAAAAAAATGCCGCTTTTTTTACCGCATAAATATACTACTCTATTCTACCATAAAATTGCAATAAATACAAGCATTTTAGCGGTTATTTTTACCCAAAAAAGGGTAAATTTTAAATAGGCCGGCAAGGGGTAAACTCGGCGCGCCAAAGCGGGGTTTACAAAGCCTTGTAAATTATTATACCAACACTTTAAAAATTTGCCCCCCCAGTGTTAAAAAACGGCAGCACTGCTTCGGGGAGTATTAAAAAATTAAGGTTTTCAGTGCGGCAACGGGTTTATTTAAAAAATAAGGGCGGCAGCCTAAAAAAGGGCTTTATAAGTATAAACGCGGTTTAGGTGGGTTAAGGGCAACCTTTGTTAGCCTAAATTTAGTGCGCAGCCAAGCTCCGCACAAAATTCCGCGCCCCAAAAGTGCAAAAAATGGGTTTAAATTATAGCCGCCCGTTTAACGGGCATTTTGCACCATTATTCTTAGCCTTTTCCAAAGTCGGCTAAATTAAAAAAACGCCAACCGGGCATTTTTTTGCCCGGTTGGCTGAATAAAATTAAATGATGCAAAAAATGTGCCTTAAGCGCAATTAAAATTTAAGCGGCGTCGGGAATGCCCTTGCCCTCCATAACATATTGCACATAATTGGTAAGGCTTTCGTAAATTGAGGAGCTGATAACGCCGTATTTCTCGCCGTTAATTTCAAGCATGTAACGCCGCTCCGACTGTTTGTAAAGCTTAATAACAAAGGCTTTGCTGCCGTCGCGCGGCTTTAGCTGCGCGGTGTAGGCTGCGGTGGCGGCGCAGCTTTCGTTATTCTCGGTTGGCGAAAGGGTAACCAAATACTGGTAGTAGGCGCTCAGCAGCGAATCGTCTACGGCGGCCCCGTTAGAGGTTACCGTCATTTTTTCTTCCTTTTCGTCGTAAGCAATATCAAAGCTGTAATCCTTGCCGCCGGCGTTAATTTTAATGTTCGAAAAATCTTTTAAATACTCTAAAAACGCGTACTGGTTGTACAGGTCGGCCTCGCGTTTATCTAACATAGAAAGCGCCTCGGCCGTTACGGCGTAAACGGCGTTTCTGCCGTCTACCGTTACGGCGTAGTAATTTTTTTCCTTGTCGTACAGCTTTGCGCGAACCGTTACGCTGTTTTCGGCGTATTTTAAGGTTACAACCGCGTCGGGCGCGTTTAACCCGTAGGCGGTAATATCGGCCTTGGTGGGGGCTAATTTGTAGGTGTCAATTGCTACTAAGCCGTCGGCCAAAATGCCCAGCATGGCCGAGGCGTTTTCCTCGTTTGCGTAGCGCACCTTGCTGCCAACCTTAATTTGGTATTTTGCCATTTTGTTGCTGGTGGCGGTAAGGGTAATGGGGTTGGGGTAGTAGCTGCCCGAAAGGGTAATGGTATCAAACCCGGTAAGCTTGGTGTCGTCCTCCCCAAAATATTTGCTTTCCGAAGACTTTGCGTCATCCTTAGAAGGGGCGGTAACAATAACCGTGTTGGCCAGTTTTTCGGGCGTGGTGTTAACCTTTTCAACCGTGCCGGCCGCAACCAGGTAAACACCCTCTACCCCGCTTACCTTGGTATAGTAGCCGCTGCCGTCGGGGCTTAGGCTGCCAAAGCTAATGGTGTAGTTTTCGGCCGCGTTTTGTAGGTTAACCTCTACCGTAACGGCCGGGTCGTTCAACCCGTAATCTAAACTTAAATCGGTCATTTTCCGGGTTGCGTACAGCGCGCTGCAAGAGTCGGCTACCGCGTTAATCGAGCTGTCGGCAATCAGGGCGGGGTCGTAGCCCTCCAGGCTCCAGGCAACGGTTTTTTCCGCCTCGCCCGAGGAGGCCGCGCTACTGCTGCTTTCGGTTAAAGAGCCATGAAACACCAAGGTTTTGTTTTTGGTTTTAACGGTAATTTTGCGCAGGTCAGTTGCCGTTACCTCTTTAATTTTAATAGAGGGGGTGGTGGTTTCCTCTTTTTCACTGTTTAAATTCGGCAAAAACTTAACGGCCGCAAAAACCCCGGCCCCTAAAACAATGGCCGCTGCAATTAAAATTAAAATAATGTTGCGGCGGCGCTTTTTGCCGCTTATTGTTTTTTTTGGCTTTTCGGCCGCCTCGCTTTTGGTAAAAATGGTAGAGCCTTGCAGCTCCGGCTCGTTGGCTTCCCCTTCAGCCGGAGTTTCATTCTCAGTCGAGGTTTCATTCTCAGTCGGAGTTTCATTCTCAGCCGAGGTTTCATTCTCAGCCGGGGTTTCATTCTCAGCCGGGGTTTCATTCTCAGCCGGAGGTTCTTTCTCAGCCGGGGTTTCATTCTCAGCCGAGGTTTCATTCTCAGCCGAGGTTTCCCCCTCAGTCGAGGCTTCCCCCTCTGCGGGGGCGGCGCTTTCTGTCGGTGCCTTTTTTGGTAAAATTTCGGGTTCGGCCGCCAAATTTTTTTCAACCTCCGGCCCGGCCGGGGGGGTTACGCTTTCCCCGGCGGCTGGGGCCGCGGCGTTTTCTGGCTCCTGCCCGGGCTGCAAATTAGGTTGCTCGTTAAAAGAACTCAAGGTAATATCCTCCTTAATTCTTAATGCTTGGCCTTGCGGTAAATCCAAACGCTAATACCGGCAACCAGCATGGCAATGGGCACAATGTAAAGGGTAATAGCCGTTACCGTGTTGTGCTGGGAATCGGTTAAAGAAACGGTGTAGGCCCCGGTTGTTTTGGGTAAAAAGTACATAGAGGAGCCGTTGCGGCCGCTGCTGATGTTGACTACATTAATGGCAAAATCTAAATTGCCAACATCGTTGTAATTACTCCAGGAGGAGGCAATAAAGTCGGAGCTGCCAAAGTAGCCAACGTAGCTGGTCTGCTCGTCGTAATTGTTGTTATACGCAACATCTGCCGTTAGCATAATTACCGGAATGGCCTGCTTTTTCTCGGACGACGGGGGTGTGTACCCGCCGCTGGTGCCCTTGGGGGCTAAAACGGCCGTTTCGTTGGTTTTCATTAAAATGTGCGAGGTACGGGTGTCCTTTTCCTCAAACAGCTGCTGCAAAGCAAGGTTTTTGGCGCAGTAGTAGTAAAGCTTAGAATCGTTTACGCCTTTGGTCAGGTCGTCCTCGTTGTTTACCAGCATAATCGAATCGTCAAAGCGATATTTGCTGTCGGTTTCGTAAGCCATGGCGTCCTGCACACCAATGCCCCACTCCTCCATAAACTCGTTTAAATTGGGGGTGGCGGGGGAGGCGGTGCTGCCAAACACCAAAAAGCTTTTGCCCTTTTTGCCGTCGTTGTTTAAAAAGGAATCCATTAATTTCAGTTCGGTGCCGTCTAAGTCAGAGGTGGGCTTAACCAGCAAAACAAGGTTTACATCTTTTAACGCGTCGGCGGTAATTTTGCCGCTGATTTCGGTAATCTCGTAATTGTATTCGCCAAGGGCGGCGGTTAGGGTGGCGGCGTCCTCCTTAGAGCCGTGACCGGTAAGCAGCGCCACCTTGGCCTTGTTGCTGGAGGCCACCGTGTAAATGGCGCCCGAAAGCTTGCTTTCAATGTTCGAGGCCGAAATGGTGTAGTACCCGTAGCCGTAGGCGGCCCCGCCGTTCGAGGCGTCATACAGCTCGTAAACATCTTTAAAGGTAATTACTGTGCTTAATTTTTCGCCGTTCCGGTTGGCCGAAACAATAATGTCCCCGTACGAAATTTGGGTGTTGCTGCCACTTTCCAGCGCGTCAAAATCCGGGCTTTGCGGGTCTACGTAACGCACCTTAATGTGGCTGTTGTACTTGTTGTAGCTTTCTATCATGGTAACCGTTTGGTTAAAGTAGTTGTAGGGGGTGTTGTTCTCCTGCACATAGTAGGTGTTGTAGGCGTAGTTTATCATGTCGGCGCCGGTGTAGCTGTCCCGCGGGGCGCAAACCGTAACGGTAACGTCGCTGGTAATGCTTTTAATAAAATTAATATTCTCCTGCGTTAGGGAGTTGGAATTGTCGGTGGTAACATCCAGCGTGGTGGGCAGCTTGTTGGCAATAACAGCCGAAACAACATTTACTAAAATTAAAACGGCCAGCAAAATAGCGCCCGAAAGGATCATAAAGGTGCTGCGCTTGGCAAAGTTTACATTTTTTAGCTTTTTGCCCTTTTTAGCCTTTTTTGCGCCTTTTTCGGCTTTGCTGTTGGTCTTTTCGTTTTTTTCAGCCTTTTCGGGTTTTTCCTCGGCCGCCTCAGCCTTGGTTTCAAACGCCTTAGCCTTGGTTTCAGCTGCCTCAGCCTTGGTTTCAGCTGCCTCAGCCTTGGTTTCAACCGCCTCAGCCTTGGTTTCAACCGCCTCAGCCTTGGTTTCAGCCGCCTCAGCCTTGGTTTCAGCTGCCTTGGTTTCAGCCGCCTTGGTTTCGGCCGCAGCGTCCTTTAATTCCTCCGGCACGGCGGCGTTTGGCTGCTGCGCGTTATTTTCGGCGTTTTGTAAATTCTTTTCATCCATTCTTCGGCACCTCCCTTAAGCCCAGCGCTTTTTATCCAGCACAGCGGTGGCAAGGTACAAAAACAGCACCGTAACGCTGGCAAAAAATACAATGTTCGAAAAATCTATTTTTCCGCTGGTAAAGGCGTTGTAGCGCGTAACAAAGGAGATGTAGGTGGTGGCGTTTGTAAACCAGGTTGCGTCAACGCTTTGCGAAAAATAATCAATTTGCATAATAAAAAACGAAACCACAATGCCAAAAATGCCGGCAATAATCTGGCTCTCGGTTAAGGCCGAAATAAACAGCCCAATTGCTAAAATTGAGGAGCCCAGCAGCGCAATGCCCAACAAATCGGCCAAAAAGGCCAGCCAGTTTACCGAGGTGCTGAGCATTAAAATAAATACGTAAATAAAGGTCATGGCAAAGGGCAGCATAAACAGCGTTAGCGCCGCAAAAAATTTGCCGTAAATAATTTTCCAAAGCTTTACCGGCGCGGTCAGCAGCAGCTGGTCTACCTTTTGGCGCTTATCCTCACTTAGCAGTCGCATGGTAATAATGGGGCAAACCAGCAGCGCAATGGTAGAAATGCTCATAAACACAAAAGAAATATTGGTGTAGTTGTTGCGGTACATGTAGGAAAAATAAAGCCCTAACAATAGCAGCATAACCGAGCAAACAATGTACCCAATGGGGGAGGTAAAGTAAGACTTCATTTCCCTTTTATAAATGGCGTGCATTATTTTTCCTCCTTTCCGTAAACGGCTTCCATAACCGATTTTTTCGCTTCGGCTGAAAGCTCGGCCGGCTCTTTTTTCGCCGGCTTTTCGGTTTTTTGCTGGGCGGCGTCGGCCCCTTCGGTCAGGCGTAAGAAAATTTGCTCCAGCGTTAGCGCGCGGGTGGTAATTTCAATCAGCGGCCACTTGCGGTCGCTCAGGCGGTTAAAAATATCCCGCCGAACATCAACCCCCGGCACCGGCTCTACTAAAAAGTCGAACGAGCCGGATTCCACCATGCCAAGCGGCGTAACCTGCTGCACACCCTTAATGGTGGTAATAAGTTTTTGCACCTCGCCCTGCGGCCCCTGTACCCGAACGGTTACCGCGTGGTCGGAGGAAAGGTTGTTCGAAAGGTTTTCGGCCGTGTCGTCGGCTACAATTACGCCGTTGTTAATAATTAAAATGCGTTTGCAAACGGCCTGAATCTCAGACAAAATGTGCGAGCTTAAAATAACCGTGTGGTGCTTGCCTAAGTTGGCAATTAGGGTTCTAATTTCAATAATCTGCTTCGGGTCTAAGCCAACGGTGGGCTCGTCTAAAATTAAAACGTCCGGATTGCCAACCAGCGCCTGCGCAATGCCAACACGCTGCCGGTAGCCCTTAGAAAGGTTTTTAATTAACCGGTTTTCAACATTTTTAATGTTTACTAAACGCTCAATTTCGTCTAAATGCGCTTTTTTGGGGAACTTAACGCTTTTTAAATCGTAAACAAAGCCTAAGTATTCCTTTACCGTCATATCCGGGTAAAGCGGCGGCTGCTCGGGCAGGTAGCCAATGCGCTTTTTTACCTGCTCCGGGTTATCCAAAACATCAAAGCCGTCTACCGTAACGCTGCCCTCGGTTAACGAGAGGTAGCCGGTAAGAATGTTCATAATGGTTGATTTGCCGGCGCCGTTCGGCCCCAAAAAACCAACAATTTCGCCCTGCGAAATGGCAAAGCTTACATTCTTAACCGCGGTGTGACTTCCGTATTTTTTGGAAAGGTTTTGAACTTCTATCATAACTGAAACCTCCAAGCTTGTGTTTTGCCGCACACCCTGTGCGGCCGCCCCGTAAGGCCGGGGCACAGTACCGGTAAATTGCCAAGCCCGCTGCTTTCGGCCGGCGTTTTAGCCGGGCGCCCAAAATGCAATAAAGCGTAAAGGCGTTAAGCTAAAAAGCCGTTTGCCCGTTTGGCGGGTTTGGCCGCGTGCGCTGCGGTTTGGTTGGCGGGGGCAAACCCCGTACGGGACCCAACTTTAAAAAAGCCTTAAAAGCCTTTGCCCAAAGCCCCGCAGTGCAGGGCCGCGCCAATTCAAAGCCAAAACGCACGGCAACACAGCCCCTTTGCGGCAAAGGGCTGCCGTAGTTCTTACATAGTACTGTAAAAAGTTTTAATTTTTGTAAATAATTTATTAAAATTATACACGCTACCAGTATACCACACTTATTTTACAAATGCAATGTTTTGCCCTTTTAAAAACGGTTTAAATAACCGGGCAAAACTGGGTAAAAAAATAAACCCCTGCAGGTAAAGGGGCAGTATTAAGGCCCTATGGGCAAAAAAAGCAGCGCCATGTTCGGTAGCAGCAAAGGGTTGGCGCCAGCGGGTTAGGATTGCAGCGGCGGCGTTTGGTTTTAAAATAGAACAAAATAGCACAGGGGGCTAACGGCGGCAGCAAACCGCCCAAAAATTTAAAAGCCGGGCGCCGTTTGGCACCCGACCTTTGATTTTTGCTTGGCCAAGGCGTTCGGGCTTACTTTGCGTAATCCGAAGCGCGGCTTTCGCGAATAATGTTTACCTTAATTTGCCCCGGGTACTCCAGTTCTTTTTCGTACCGCTGCGCAATATCGTGCGCCATAATTACCATCTGGTCGTCGGTAATCATTTCCGGCTTAACAATAATGCGAACCTCGCGGCCGGCCTGAATGGCGTAAGAGCTTTCTACCCCGCTAAAGGAATTGGCGATTTCCTCCAGCTTTTCAAGGCGTTTAATGTAATTTTCAATGTTTTCGCGCCGGGTGCCCGGGCGTGCCGCCGAAATGGCGTCGGCCGCCTGTACCAGGCAGGCAATTACCGTTTTGGCTTCTACATCGCCGTGGTGGGCATGAATGGCGTGAACAACCGCTTCGCTTTCGTGACATTTTTTAGCAACCTCAACGCCAAGCTGAATGTGCGAGCCCTCCTGCTCGTGGTCAATGGCTTTGCCAATGTCGTGCAGCAGGCCGGCGCGGCGGGCTAAGGTAACATCGGCGCCCAGCTCGGCCGCCATAACCCCCGCCAGGTACGAAACCTCTAACGAGTGGTTTAAAACATTTTGCCCGTAGCTGGTGCGGTAATGCAGCCTCCCAAGTAAGCGAATCAGCTCGGGGTGCAGGCCGTGAATACCGGCGCTCAGCATGGCGCGCTCGCCCTCTTTTTTAATGGTGTGCTCAACCTCGGCGGTAGCCTTTGCAACCATCTCCTCAATGCGGGCGGGGTGAATACGGCCGTCTAAAATCAGCTTTTCCAGCGCAATGCGGGCAATTTCGCGGCGAACCGGGTCAAAGCTTGAAAGCGTAATGGCCTCGGGGGTGTCGTCAATAATTAAATCAACGCCCGTGGCGGTTTCCAGCGCGCGAATGTTGCGGCCCTCGCGGCCAATAATGCGGCCTTTCATTTCGTCGTTCGGTAATTCCACTACCGAAATGGTAGCCTCCGAGGAATGGTCGGCGGCGCAGCGCTGAATGGCTTGCGAAAGCAGCTCGCGCGCTTTTTCGTCGGTTTCCTCTTTAAAATGCTGCTCGTATTCCAAAATCTTCAGCGCTTTTTCGTGGCTCAGCTCGCTGTCTAACATGGAGAGCAGATGTTCTTTGGCCTGCTCGGCCGTAAAGCCCGAAATCTTTTCAAGGATCTCCATTTGGCCTTTTTTCAGTTTTTCAACCTCGGCCATACGGTCGTCAATTTCTTTGGCTTTTTTGCTAATTTTTTCTTCTTTTGCTTCTAAGTTGTCGGTTTTGCGGTCAAGATTTTCTTCCTTTTGCTGAATACGGTGTTCTTGACGCTGAATTTCACTGCGGCGCTCACGCAGCTCCTTGTCGGCCTCCGAGCGTTGACGGTGAATTTCTTCTTTGGCTTCAATTAAAGCCTCTTTTTTACGCGCTTGGGCATTTTTCATGGCGTCGCTTAAAATGCGGCGCGCCTCGTCCTCAGCGGAGCCCACGGCGGTACGGTCTTTGTTTTTTTGCACGGCGCTGCCAATAAAAAAAGCAGCCACGGCAAGTATTACAACGGTTACCCCGGTAATTGCGTAAAATAACGGACCCAATAGAAAGCACCTCCTTATATCATAAAGCACGAATTTAGGCCAAACGGCCAAAACGGGGCCGTGCATTGCACCCCGCGGTTTATATGATAACGCGCGCACAGCCCTTTGCCCGCCAAAGCAAAAAACTGCCCCACATTAAACATACTACCTCTATTTTATACGAAATTGCCCCCTCTGTCAAGGACAATTTGCGCCGGCGGCCCGCCCTAAAAATTGGCCGGCGACTAAAAAACAGCAAAAACAGGCAGCTTTTGCGGGGGCAAATTGGTTTTTAAATTGTTTTTAAAATATTCATTATTTTCCTGCCAAAAAGGGGTAAAATGGATTTATTATTTGTGATTTTATTTAGAACAATACATTTTTAAAAGGAGAATTTGGAATGCTGCAAATTAAGCACATTAAAAAAGAGTATTGCACCGGCGATTTAACCCAAACCGCCCTGGCCGATGTTAGCATAAACCTACGCGACAACGAGTTTGTTGCCATTTTAGGCCCCAGCGGCTCGGGCAAAACAACCCTGCTAAACATTATTGGCGGGTTAGACCGGTACGACAGCGGCGATTTAATTATTAACGGTATTTCTACCAAAAAGTACAAAGACCGCGACTGGGACTCTTACCGCAACCACACCGTTGGCTTTGTGTTTCAAAGCTACAATTTAATTCCCCACCAAAGCGTGCTGGCGAATGTAGAATTAGCGCTTACCATTTCGGGCGTAAAGCGGGCCGAGCGCCGCCGCCGCGCAACAGCAGCGCTGCAAAAGGTTGGCCTTGGCAACCAGCTGCACAAGCGCCCCAACCAAATGTCCGGCGGGCAAATGCAGCGGGTGGCTATTGCCCGCGCGCTGGTAAACAACCCCGATATTTTACTGGCCGACGAGCCAACCGGTGCGCTGGATACCGAAACCAGCCTGCAGGTTATGGAGCTTTTAAAAGAAGTAGCCAAAGACCGCCTGGTGGTAATGGTAACCCACAACCCCGAGCTGGCCACCCGTTACGCCAACCGCATTGTAAATTTAAAAGACGGCCAAATAACTAACGACAGCAACCCCTACGAGCTTTCGGCCGAGCTTACGCCCAAGCCGGTGCACCAAAACATGGGCCGCTCCTCTATGTCGGTTTTTACCGCGCTTTCGCTTTCGTTTAACAATTTGCGCACCAAGCTGGGGCGCACGCTGCTAACCTCCTTTGCCGGGTCTATTGGTATTATTGGCATTGCGCTTATCCTCTCGCTTTCTACCGGGGCCAACGCGTATATCGAAAACATTCAAAAAGATACCATGGCCTCCTACCCGCTTTCCATTCAAAGCACTTCTATGGATATGAGCAGCTTTTCCGGCATGGTAAAGCCCAACGCCGAAAAAACCGCCAACCACGAACTGGACGCCGTATACGCCGACAATTCCAATATAGAAAACGCCTCGGGTATGCTAACCAGCTTTAAGCAAAACAATTTAAAAGATTTTAAAAAGTATTTAGATGACCCGAACAGCGAAATTCACCAATATGTTGGCGAAAACGGCATCACCTACTCCTACGCCGTTTCGTTTGATGTTTACACGCACGACCCCGAGGGTAAGCTGATTAATACCGACGGCTCTACCGTTTCTAAGGCTACGGGGCAAATTAGTGTGGCCAACATGGGCGAAATGAGCAACCTGCAAAGCAACATGAGCCGGCTTATGGGCGCGCCGGATAATTTTACTGAGCTGATTCCCGGCACCGGCAATAGCCCGGTAAGTAATGTAATTACCGAAAATTACAGCGTGCTTTACGGCAGCTGGCCAAAAAAGTATAACGAAATTGTGCTGGTAGTAGACCATAATAACGAGATCCGCACCGAAACGCTTTACAGCCTGGGCCTGCTGCCCTACACCGAGTATGAAAATATTGTTAAAAAAATTAACGCGGGCGAAAAGGTTACTCTAAGCGCCAAAAAGTTTACCTACGCCGATATTTGCAGCAAAAGCTTTAAGCTGCTGCCGGCCTGCGACCTTTACGAAAAGCAGGAAAACGGCAATTACACCTTGGTATCCGGCGACGAAGCTAAGCTGGAAAAGCTAATGAACAGCGCGGTGGAGCTAAAGGTTTGCGGCGTGGTGCGCAGTAAGGATGATTCCTCGAACGTTTCCATCTCCTCCCCCATTGCGTACACCAGCCTGTTAACCGATTATTTAATTAAGCATACCGACGCCAGCGCGGTGGTAAAGGCGCAAAAGCAAAACCCCGCGGTAAATGTGCAAAACGGCATGACTTTTGCCCCAAAGAATAACAGCGAAAAAATTAGTGATACCAAAAAGTATTTAACCAACCTTGGCGTTAGCGAAAAAGCCCGCCTTTGCCGCAGCATGATGCAAACCGTTTACGCGGAGCAGCCGCAAATGTTGCAGGGGCTGGAAGGCATGAGCGAAACGCAGCTGGCCGCCCTGCTGGAAAATTATTTAAAAAACCCCTCCGACGAGGTGCTGCTGAACATTTACAAAACCCAAATTTCTACCGGCAGCTACGAGGAAAATTTAAAGGCCTTTGGCGTGGTAAATAAAAACACCCCCTCGGCCATTAACATTTACGCCGACAGCTTTGAGGCGAAAGACCAAATTGCCGAATGTATTAGCGCTTACAATAATACCAAAGCCGAAAAGGACCAAATTGTTTACACCGATTATGTTAAGCTTTTAATGTCCTCCTTTACCACAGTCATTAATGTGGTGTCTTATGTGCTTATTGCGTTTGTGGCCGTTTCGCTGGTGGTTTCCTCTATTATGATTGGCATTATTACCTACATTTCGGTGCTGGAGCGCACCAAGGAGATTGGCATTTTGCGGGCCATTGGCGCCTCGAAGCAAAATGTTTCGCAGGTGTTTAACGCCGAAACCTTTATTATTGGCCTTTGCGCCGGCCTAATTGGTATAGGCGTTTCGCTTTTGTTGCTGCTGCCGGGTAACGCCGTAATTCACGCCTTAACCGGCTCTACCAGCATTAACGCCATTTTGCCGGTGGGCGGCGCCGCGGTTTTGGTGCTGCTTAGCATGCTGCTAACGCTAATTGGCGGCCTTATTCCGGCTAAAAAGGCCGCCCGGCAAGACCCCGTAGCCGCTTTAAGGTCGGAATAATAGGAAACATTAAAGTTTTAAGCCCGTTTTAAATTCCGGGTTTAAATCCCGGTTTAACCCTGTTTTTTAACGCTTAAAGCCCAAAAAGCCCGCCGTACCAACACGGCGGGCTTAATTTTTCAAATTTAACCTTGTTTTATTCTTTATTTTGCTGCAAAAGGGTACGAATATCCTTTAAAACATCCTCGGCGGTTTCTTTCGGCTCGTCCTCCGGCTCGGGCTCCGGCTTTTTGCCGGCCAGCTCCTCGAACCTTTTGTGCAGCGTCATTACCGCGCGCAGCGCCGCAAAAACCGAAAAAGCAATAATTAAAAACTCTAACACAACCTGAATAAAATTGCCGTAGGTTAAGGCCGATTCCTCTCGCAGCAGCTTGCCGGCCGCGTCGTACTGGGCGGGCGAGATCACCCACTTCCAGTCGGTTACATTAATGCCGCCCAGCAAAATGCCAACCAGCGGCATAATAATATCGGCCACCAGGCTGTTCACAATTTTAGAAAAAGCGGTACCAATAACAACGCCAACCGCCATGTCTAATACATTCCCCTTGGTAATAAAGGCTTTAAAATCTTTAAAAAACTGTTTCATTTTAATGTTGCTCCTCCACAATACCCGCACAAAGGCCCTGTGCGGTTTTGCCTATTTTTATTCCTGCGCCAAATGGTTTATTTTTGTACGGTCGCGCTCGTTTTGCGCTGCTGCGCTTGTCCTGTGCTGCTGCGCTTATTCTGCGCTGTGGTACTCGTCCTGCGCTTGTTCCCGTGCAAAAGCGCCAATTTTTGTACGGCGGTGCTTATTCCCGTGCGTTTTGCACGCGGTAGTTGCCCAAAAAGGCAAAATCGCGCACCTCGTCGGCCAGGGTCTGCAGCAGCTGCGCCGTGTCGCGGTTTTTCAGGCAGCCGTCAAAATCAAGGTAAAATTGGGTTTCAAAATCGCCGCCCTTGCCCGCGGCCGATTCCAGCTTGGTTAGGTTTAACCCGTGCAGCGCAAAGCGGGTTAAAATTTTTTGCAGCGCGCCCGGCGTGTGTGGCGTAGCAAACGAAAGGCTAATTTTGTTGCTGCCCGGCTCAAACACCGGGCGATTGCTTAACACGGCAAAGCGGGTGCAGTTGTTTTGGTAATCCTGAATGGCGGGGGCCAAAATGTTAAGCCCGTATTCGTTCGCGCAGTAGGCCGAGCCAATGGCGGCAACGCTGCCGTCGGCCGAATGGGCAACCAGCTTGGCCGCCTCGGCCGTGTTTTGGTACTCTACCGCCTTTAGCCCGTGCGCGCGTATAAATCCGTTGCACTGCGAAAGCGCCTGCGGGTGCGAGTACACGGTTTTTACGGCCGAAAGCGCCGTGCCTGGCTTGGCCAGCAGGTTGTGCTGCACCGCCATGTTTACCGAGCCTACAATGTAGCTTTTGTACTGCAGTAAAAGGTCGTAAACCTCGCGCACGCTGCCGGCGGTAGAATTTTCTACCGGCACAATGCCAAAGGCGCACCGGCCGGAATGAACCGCCTCAAACACGGCGGCAAAGCGGCCAAAAAAAACCGGCTGCGCACCGGGGTAGGCCGCCCGCAGCGCCAGGTGCGTAAAGGCGCCGTCGGTGCCGTAGCAGGCAACGCTGCCGTTTACCTGCAGCGCCTGCTCCCGGTATTCGGGCAGCGGCCGCCCGGCGTTTAACCGGGTGCTTTGCAGCTCACGGCTGCAGGCCATAATAAAGGCGTAAATTTCGGCTAAATAGCTGCCGTATTCCCCGCCCTCGGCGCGTACCTTTTGCAAAATCTCCTGCTCGCGGCCCGGGTGGTACAGCGGTAAATTTTGCGCCTTTTTAACCTCGGCAACAGCCAGCGAGCACTTCATGCGCTCTACCAATAAACGGGTCAGCTCTGCGTCGCAGGCGTCAATTTGTTTTCGAATATCTTTTAGTTCCATTGTTTTTAGCACCTTTTTTTGCAACGCCGCAGCTTTTGCGGGCTTAGCGGATTTGGCTTTGTGGGTTTTGGTTGTTATACCGCGTTGTTTTTAAAAAGTTTATTTTAAAGGCTTAAAAAATTTTATGTTTTTAAGCTGGTATTTTTAAGGCGCGCGGGGTTTTGTTTCGCCCGTTTGGGTTGGTCGGGGTTAGCCCCGGCTTAACCAAAGCGCACATACAAGCGCCAATTGAAAGAAGTATTTAGCTGTAACCCCCGCAAAAAGCCTTTGTAACCGGTTAAACCGGCAAGGCTAACCCTAAATTAAGGCTGTTAAACGGCGCCCCTTAACGCCAAACAAGGTCGGCAACGGCCAAGGTCAATGCGGCCTCCAGCGCCGGCAATGCCCGCGGCACAATGCAGGGGTCGTGCCTGCCGCGAATTTTAAGCTCGGCGTTCTTTTTTTCTAACAGGTCTACCGTTTGCTGCGCCTTAGAAATTGAGGGGGTGGGCTTTAGCGCAACGGTAATCAGCAGCGGCGCCCCGTTGCTAATGCCGCCGGTAATGCCCCCGCAAAAGTTGGTGCGGCAACAAACTTCGCCGTTTTCGTTATAATACATACTGTCGTTAACCTCGCTGCCCCTGGCGCCGGCAAAGCCAAACCCGGCGCCAAAAGCAACGGCCTTAACGGCCGGCACGCCAAACAATGCCTGACTAATACGGTTCTCCAGCCCGTTAAACATGGGGTCGCCCAGCCCGGCCGGCAGCCCTGCTACCGCCAGCTCTACCGCGCCGCCAACACTGTCCTGCGCGGCGGCCGCCGCTTTAATTTCGGCCCGCATTTTTGGCTGTATCCGGGGGTTTATTACCGAAAAATATTCGCTCGAAAGCTTTTTCAACTGCTCAATGTTAACGGCGGTGGGGTTAAACAGGTCGTCCTTTACGCTGCCAATTTGGCTAACGTGCCCGCCAATAAAAATGCCCTGTTTTTCTAACGCGGGGCGCAGAACAGAGGCTGCCGCAACCAGCGGCGCTGTTAACCGGCCCGAAAAATGCCCCCCGCCGGCAACATCCTGAAAGCCGCCGTACCGCACGCTTGCGGCGTAATCGGCGTGGGAGGGGCGGGGAAACCGGCGTAGATCTTCGTAATCCTGCGAGCGTACATTGGTGTTTTTAATAATCAGCGTTAGCGGCGCGCCGGTTGTTTTGCCTTCCAGTATTCCCGAAAGAAATTGCGGTATATCCTGTTCCCTGCGCGGCGTGGCGCTGGAATCCTGCCCCGGGGCGCGGCGGTGTATTTGGGTTAGCACATATTGCCGATCCAACAAAATGCCGGGGGGCGGGGAATCTATTACCGCACCAATGGCGGGGCCGTGGCTTTCGCCAAAAATGGTAACGCGAAGGTTAGTTCCAAAGGTTGAGGACATTTGCCTTCCCTCCTAAAGTTGTAAAGTCTTTAAAAAAGTTGGGGTAAGATTTTTCGGTAGCCTCGGCAGTGGTTATTTGCGTTTTGCCGGCGGCGTAGGCGGCCGCCACGCTAAAGGCCATCACAATGCGGTGGTCGTTTGCGCCGCAAACCTGCCCGCCTTTTGGTAAAACGGGGTAAATAATTAAGCCGTCGGCCGTTTGCTCGGCCTTGCCGCCTAAGGCGTTTACCGCCGCCGCCGTGGTGGCTAAGCGGTCGCTTTCTTTAAAACGCAGGCGCTCGGCGTGGGTCAGCACCGTTTGGCCCGCGGCAAACATGGCCGCCGCCGCTAACGCCGGCACCATATCGGGAATATTGCGGCAGTCAATGGTGCGCGCGGCCTCGGCCGTGTTGGCGCTTTTACGCGCGGCAGTCGGGCCGTTATTTTGGCTGCTTGCGGTGGGGCTGTTGGAGCCGCCGCCCGGTTGCACCGCAGCTTTAAGGCTGCCGGTTGACGGGCTATCTGCTGCCAGACCAATTTGGTTATTGCCGCTTTTTCTTTGAGCACAGGCGTTGATGTTTTTGCCGGAAACGTAGGGGCTGCCAACTTCGTTCAAAGCAACGGCCACACGGCTTTCGCCTGCTTCACCGTTTAAGGGTTGGGGTGCTTTTTCAAGGTGCAGCGTTTGCCCCTGCCAAACCGGCTGTACGCCAAATTTTGCAAAAAGCGCTAAGCCGGCTTTGTCCCCCTGGGCCGAGCGGGGGTTTAGCCCGGTTAGCTGCAGCCGGGCGCCCATGGCGGCCGCCGCCAGGTAAAAGCTGGCCTGTGACCAATCCCCCTCAATTTCAACATCTTTAGCCCGATAGCTGCCGGTGGTTTGGTAAACGCCGTTGTGCGCCGTTACCGTTACGCCAAATTCGGCCAGTGCCTGCACGGTAAGATCAATATACCCGGCCGATTGCAGCGGCGTGGTAAGCTCGGCGCTGCTGTTGGGGCCAATTAGCGGCAGCGCCAGCAGCAGCCCGGTTAGGTGCTGCGAGCTAACCGCACCCGAAATTTTAAAAACGCCGGGGTTTAGCCTGCCGGTTACGGTAATGGGTAATAAATCGGCCGAGCATTGCACCCCGTGCCGGCGCAGCAGTTCGGTCATTTCACGCATGGGGCGCTGCGGCAGCCGGCCGTGCCCGGTAAAGGTAACGGTGCGGCCCAGCGCTGCGGCAATGGGCAGTAAAAAGCGTAGGGTAGAGCCCGACTCCCCGCAGTCTATTGTAACGGGGCTGCCGCTTTGAGGGCGGCCGCCAATGCCGGTAATGTAAAAGGCGCCGTTTTGCTCGGTAATTTCTGCTCCTAACGCGGCGGCGGCCTTTAGGGTGGCGTCAATATCCTTCGAGTGGCAGGCCGGCTCCACGCGGGAGGTACCTTTGGCCAACGCCGCCCCTAAAATAAGGCGGTGCGCCGCACTTTTAGAGGGGGGGATAAAAACCTTGCCGCACAGCGGCGCGGGGGTAATTTCAACCGTCATACTGCGCTCCTTGCTCTAATAGCTGCAACAGGGTCTTAAAATCGGTTTTTAAAACGGCCGCACTGCCAATATTTTTTAAGTAAACCAAGCGAACGCCGCCCGCAACGGCTTTTTTGTCGCTTTTGCTAATTTCGCAAAGGTCGGCGGCGGCAATGTCGGTTTGCAGTGGCAGGCCGTAGCGGGTAAGGCAGCCGCAAAGCCGCCGGTAGGTGCCCGGCGCGGTGTAGCCGGCCGCCTCGGTGGCGCGAGTTATTAAGGCCATGCCAACGGTAACTGCCTGCCCGTGTGAAAGGCCGTTAAAGTTTTGGTATTTTTCAATGGCGTGGCCAAGCGTGTGGCCAAAGTTTAGTAAAATGCGGTCCCCCTGCTCGGTAAAATCGCGCTCGGTTACTTCTACCTTCATGCCAATAGCCTCGCGCAGTACCTCGGGCAAAACCGCCTTTAGGCTTTCAAGGCGGTGCTGCTCCAACAGGCTAAAAAGCCCCGGCTTTAAAATAGCCCCGGCTTTAATCACCTCGGCTAAGCCGTCTTGCCAAAAATGCTGCGGTAGGGTGTTTAGGGCGCTGGTATCGGCCAGCACGGCCAACGGCAGGTGAAAGGCGCCGCAAAGGTTTTTTCCAAACGGTAAATCGCACCCCGTTTTGCCCCCAACCGAGGAATCTACCTGTGCCAGCAGTGTGGTTGGCAGCTGCACAAAGTGAATACCGCGCAAATAAATGGCGGCGGCAAAGCCGGTTAAATCGCCGCAAACTCCGCCGCCCAGGGCAATGGCAAGGTCTTGGCGGGTCAGTCGGTTCTCGCAAAAAAACTGCAAAATGCCCTGCACCGTTTCTAAGGTTTTTTGCGGCTCGCCGGCCTTAAAGGCGTAGCTAAAGGGGGTAAACCCCGCCGCCGTTAGGGCGTTTAACACCGGCTGCAGGTGCAGCGGCGCAACATTGCTGTCGGTTACAACGGCAACCCGCCGCGCCGGGGTAAGCTTTTTTAATATTTCCCCGCAGGAGGAAAACAGCCCGGGCTGCACAATAATGGGGTAGCGGTGCGGCTTAGCTCCGGGAACGGTTACAGTAAGCTCCATGCAAAATGCTCCTTTGCAAAATAAACGGTTTGGTTTGGCTCTTGCCGGGCCAAGTAAGTAAAAAATAAAATAATAAATAAACGGTTAAATGAATGGAATGAACAGTGGAACAAATAAAACGCAGCCGCACAGTAAAAACAGGGCGGCAAAAGGCCAAAAGCGCCGGCTGCGTGTTTTTTAGGCCTTAAAAGTGCGCCCTCTAACCCAAGCGTACATTTTTAAAGCTTAAGCGCTGCGGTTTTAAGCCAAGCGTATCTTTTCTAAGTACCCTTTTTAAGCTAAGCAAACGCTTTTAAAGTTTAAGCTTTGCTTTTCCAAGTCGGTTCTGCTTTTCTAAGCTGACTTTGCTCTTTTAAGCCAAACCTTGCTTTTCTAAACAAAGTTTCACACTACACTGTGCCAAGCCCGGCAGCTTTTTAAGCTAAGCGTTGCCCTTGCCAAAGCGCAACGCTTTTTTTCAGCCAATCCCCGCACCAAGCCCCGCATGATGTTAAGCCCGGCTCATTGCTTTTTAAGCCCGGTTCATTGCTTTTTAAGCCCGGTTCGGCACTTTTTCAAGCCCAACGCCTTTTTAAATTTTTTAGCCCAAGCCCGTTTGTTGTAAAATCTCTAAAACCGCCTGCTCGGCGCCTTGGTTGGTAGAAACGGTAAGCTCGGCTGCCGCTTTGTAAAACGGCTCTCGTTCGGCCAGCAGGGCGGTAATCCGGTTTTTCTTTTCGGCCTCGGTACCCTGCAGCAGGGGGCGGGTTCGGTCGCCCTTTAAACGCTGCAGCACGGTTTGCGAACTAACCTTTAGGTAAATAACCGTTCCGCTTTGCTTTAACAGCGCGGCGGTTTGGGGGTTTAGCACCGTGCCGCCCCCGCAGGAAAGAACCAGCCCGCTTTGGCTGCAAAGGCTGCGGGCAGCCTCCCGCTCCAGCGCCCGGAAGGCGCCCTCCCCCCGGGTGTTAAAAATTTCGGCAACGGTTTGGCCGGTCTGCTGCTCAATAAATTCGTCTAAATCAACAAACGGGCGGTGCAGCCGCCGGGCCAGCAGGCGGCCAACCGTGCTTTTTCCGCTGCCCATAAAGCCGCATAAAATCAGGTTATTTTTTAGGGCTTTGCCGCTTTGGTTCGCGGCATTTTTAGTACCAAAACGGTTTAGGCTTTTTTGGTTGGTTCCGGCCTTGGGGTTTAAATTGTTTTTTTGGTTTAAACGGTTTTGTTGGTTCATGCCGGGGTAAACCTCCGGGTCATTTCTTCGTTTGCGGCGGAAATTAGGGATTTTAGGTCGCCGTCGCTAAATTCGGCGCCGTACCAAAGGCGCTGGGCCTCGGCCGCTTGCAGCACCAGCATTAACATTCCGCCGGCAAAAGGCACGCCTACTTCGGCCGCCCGCTGCAGCAGCAGGGTATTTTCGGGGTTGTAAACCGTGTCAAAAACAAAATCTACCCCCAAAAGCTGCTGCCGGCTTAGCGCGCAGCCGTTGGGGTTGGGGTACATACCCAGCGGGGTGGCGTTTACGGCAAGGTTAAAGTGGCCGCCGGCGCTTTCCAGCGGGGTAACGCTGGCCTTAGCCCCAAGCCCCTGCAGCTCGCCCAAAAGCTTTTGCGCGTTTTGGCCCTCGGGGCTTCGCACGGCTAAGGTAACCTCGCAGCCGCGCAGCGCGCACTCTAACGCAATGGTTCGGGCTACCCCGCCGCACCCGCAAATCAGCACCCGGCCGGTGGGCGTAACGCCTGCCAGCCGCAGCGCGTGTATAAAGCCAAAAGCGTCGGTGTTGCAGCCAATGAGCCGCCCGTTTTTTTGCAAAACCGTGTTTACCGCGCCGTACCGCTCGGCAACCGGGTCTAATTCATCTAAAAAGGCAAGCACCGCCTGCTTGTGCGGAATGGTAACATTAAAGCCGTCCAGCGTGCGCAAAAAGGCCATTTGCTGCGGCAGCTGCTCTGGCGAAACATCTATGCAGCTGTAGCTGCCGCTGCGCGAAAGCAGCGAAAAAAGCTGTTGGTGAATAAAGGGCGACATGGAATGGCCAATGGGGTGGCCGATCACCGCAAGTCGAGCAAACATTTTTACCCCTGACTTTCAAAAAAATTTAAAAAAGTGTTGACAAATGCGCATAATCCTCATATTATCATATATAGGCGTAAAACCAAAGGCGCGTTTTACGGTAAGAATTATACCATAAACCGTTCGCCTTGTCCACCGTTTTGCAAAATTATAAAGTAAGGGGGTAATGGAATGGTTTTTGAAAAGATTAAAGAAATTTTGGCCGCACAGTTCGATGTAGATCCCGACAGTATTGAAGTTACCACCAATATTGCCGACGATTTGAGTGCAGACAGCCTGGATGTTGTAGAAATTTTAATGAACATTGAGGACGAATTCGGCATTGAGATCCCGGATGAAGCTATAGAGGAGATTAAAACCGTTGGGGATTTGGTTTCTTACATAGAAAACAACCGTTAAGGTTTAAAACTCCAGCATGTATTTGTTACCGGATCATTCCGGCGGGGGGACCTGCCAGGGGGGGTCCGGTAAATTTGTTTTTTCAAAATATATTAGGAGGCGCTTGCATGAAAAAAGACAAAATGAACGCAAAAGCGGCGCCGCTTGTAAAGCAAAACGCCGCAGAGGAGCTTGAGCAAGAAGCGCAAAAGGCGGAGGAAAACCTGCACGCCGGGCACCGAAACCGGCAGCGAAAGTTATTTTTAAAAACCGGGTTTGGCCCGGCAACCCCCAGCCACCAGATGTTGGAAATGCTGCTGTACTTTGCTATTCCAAGAAAAGATACCAACCTGATCGCCCACCGGCTGATCAAACGCTTTCAAACCATTGCCGGCGTTTTAGACGCCCCGGAGCAGGAGCTGCGCAGCGTAGAGGGCGTTGGCGACAGCGTGGTGTGCCTGTTAAAAATGCTTTTGCCAATTTTGCGCCGATATAACGAGGAAAAAGCAAATGTTTCTACCCGGGTTATGACGCACAGCACCTGCATTGAATTGCTTTCTAAAAAATATTTTGGTCAAAGCACCGAAATGGTGTATATGTTGTTTTTAAACAACACCGGCAGGTTAATTCGGTGTGAGCTGCTGGGCGAGGGCAACATGGCCTGCGTGCGGTTAAGCCTGCGCACAGTGGTAGAGCTGGTGGTGCGGTACGAGGCCACCGCCGTGGTGCTTAGTCACAACCACCCAATGGGCTTTGCTGTGCCGTCGGATTCCGACTGCGTTATGACCCGCCGCCTTTGCGAAATGTTAAGAAAAATTGATGTAAAGCTGCTGGACCACATTATTTTTGCCGGGGACGATTGCGTTTCTATGGCAATTTCTAACCAGTATAAGCATTTGTTTGAGTAAATTTTCAAGTAAATTTTGCCCCGCTGCGGGCAAGGCGTTTTCTTTTTTGTAACCCGTCCGTTTTGGGGCGGGCCAAAGAGCCCCGTTTTTGGGCACCCGGCCGTTTTTGGGCACCCGGCCGTTTTGGGGCACCCGGCCGTTTTTAGTAGGCCCGGCGTTCCTTTTAACAGGCCCGGCTGTCCCTTTTTTAAAACGGCAATTTAAAAGCATGAAAATCCCCCGCGGGTCATATAATAAATCGGAACAATACGGGGGTGTTATTATGAAAAGTAAAAGCTTTCGAGCAATCGTCGGGGCGGCTGCAATAGTGGCGGCTCTGGCGGTTTTTTGCACTTCGGCGGCCGCCGAGGTTTGCACCGAGTACCAAAGCAGTGACCTGCTAAGTGCCTACACCGTTAGCGGCGCGGGGGCTAAATCGGGGTTAGAAATTAACGCAAAGTCGGTGGTGTTGCTGGAGCCGAAAACCAAAACCCTGCTGTACGAAAACAATAAAGACGAGCGCCTGGCGCCCGCCTCTGTTACCAAAATTATGTCTCTGCTGTTAATTATGGAGGCCATAGATGGCGAAAAAATTTCGTACGATACAAAGGTAACGGCCAGCGCCCACGCCGCGTCTATGGGCGGTTCCCAAATTTGGTTAAAGGAAAATGAGGTGATGACGGTAGACGAGCTGTTGCGCGCGGCTGTTATTGCCAGTGCCAACGACGCTACCGTTGCTCTGGCCGAGGCGGTTGCCGGCAGCGAGGAGACCTTTGTAGAGCAAATGAACGCCAAGGCGGCGCAGATGGGGCTTAAAAACACCCACTTTGTAAACGCTTGCGGGCTGGACGCCGACGACCACTATACTTCGGCGTTTGATGTTGCGGTTATGTCGGCCGAGCTGCTGGGGCACGAGGGCATTAAAAAATATTCAACGGTGTGGATGGACGCCTTGCGAAACGGCAAAAGCGAGCTGGTAAACACCAATAAGCTGGTGCGCTATTACAGCGGCGCAACCGGCCTAAAAACCGGAACGACCTCTAAGGCCGGGTGCTGCGTTTCGGCTACGGCCGAGCGGGGCGGGCTTTCGCTGGTGGCGGTGGTCATGGGCGCTAAAACCAGTAACGAGCGGTTTGCCGGCGCTAAAAAGCTGTTAGATTACGGGTTTGCCAATTGGTCGTTTTGCCAGGTTCAGGCAAAGCCCGAGCTGCTAACGCCGGTGCCCGTAAAGGGCGGGCTGCAAAAGCAAATTCAGCCCGAGGCCGCCGGCTCCCTTAATTTGCTGCTGCAAAAGGGCAAAAACGCCGAAATTACCCAAACCGTTACGCTGCCCGAAAGCCTGAACGCCCCGGTGCTAACCGGGCAGGAAATTGGCAAAATAACCCTAAGCCAAAACGGTAAACAGCTGGGAGAAATTACAATTATTTCGGGCAACACGGTAGATGCGCTAACCTTTTTCAGCGCGCTGGGTCAGCTGGCCGCCGCGCTGCTTTGCCCGTAAACGCCGGTAAAAACTGCCGCACCAAAAAGCCCTAAAATTTCGCCGCGCCGCGCTTTATTTGTAAAAATATTATGAAAGTGCGAAAAAGCAGTTGAAAAGCGGGGTAAAATATTGTAAAATAAAGCTACGGGATATTATGAAAGGGTGTTGCCGGGTTGCCGTGCCGCACCCGGAATAAAGAGGGATAATTTAAAATGGCACTAACATTTTCTTACGACTTTGCCAAGGGCTTTTTAGGCGAAAACGACCTTGCCGGCTTAGCGCCGCAGGTTGTCGCCGCACACAACACCCTTGCGCAAAAAAACGGCTTAGGCAACGACTTTTTAGGTTGGGTAGACCTACCGACTCAATACGATAAAGCCGAGTTTGAAAGAATTCAAAAAACGGCTCAAAAAATTCGAAGTGACAGCGAAATTTTAATTGTTATTGGCATTGGCGGCTCCTACCTTGGCGCCCGTGCCGCTATTGAATTTCTGCGTTCCCCGCTTCATAACGAGTTGGCGCAGGGCGGCCCCAAAATCTACTTTGCCGGCAACAGCATTAGCGGCGCCTATTTAAGCGAGCTTTTGCAAATTTGCGAAGGTAAAGAGCTTTCGGTAAACGTTATTTCAAAATCCGGCACCACTACCGAGCCGGCAATTGCGTTTCGCGTGTTCCGCGAGCTGTTGCAAAAAAAGTACGGCGCCAAAGCAAGCGAGCGTATTTACTGCACCACCGATAAGGCCCGCGGCACCTTAAAAGCCCTGGCCGACCGCGAAGGGTACGAGTGCTTTGTAATTCCAGATGATGTTGGCGGCCGTTTTTCGGTGCTAACCGCCGTTGGCCTGCTGCCCATTGCCGTAAGCGGCGCAAACATTGCGGCGTTAATGGACGGTGCTGCCGCTGCCGCAGCCGATTATAACAACCCCAATTTAGCGCAAAACCCCTGCTACCAGTACGCCGCGCTGCGCAACGCCTTTTACCGTAAAGGCAAGCAGATTGAGCTGCTGGTTTCCTACGAGCCGCGTTTTAGCATGATGGCAGAATGGTACAAACAGCTGTTTGGCGAAAGCGAGGGAAAAGACCATAAGGGCTTGTTCCCCGCGGCCGTTACCTTTTCAACCGACCTGCACTCCATGGGCCAGTACATTCAGCAGGGCCGCCGTACGCTGTTTGAAACGGTTGTGCAAATTGAAAATACCGGGGCCGATGTTACCCTAAAGCAGGAGGCAGAGGACGGCGACGGCTTAAACTTTTTGGCCGGTAAAACAATGTCCTATGTTAATAAACGGGCCTACGAGGGCACCGTTTTAGCCCACACCGACGGCGGGGTGCCCAACCTTGTAATTTCGGTAGAAAAGGCCAACGAGGAAAATTTAGGCCGCTTAATTTATTTCTTTGAAAAAGCCTGTGCCGTTTCCGGCTACTTGCTGGGGGTTAATCCGTTTGACCAACCCGGCGTAGAAAGCTACAAGAAAAATATGTTTGCTTTGCTTGGCAAACCCGGCTACGAGGCCCAAAAGGCCGAGCTGGAGCGCCGGCTTGGCAAATAAAGCAACGGTTTTACCTGCCCCGCTTTTGGGGTGGTGAATAATATAAGGAGTGAGCAAAATGATTCAACTGATTATTGGTAAAAAAGGTTCCGGCAAAACAAAAAAGTTAATTGACCTTGTAAACGCAACTGCCGCCGCCAGTAAGGGCGATGTTGTTTGCGTAGAAAAGGGCGATGTGCTGACCTACGATATAACCCACAAGGCCCGTTTAGTAAACGCCGAAAACTACGCTATTTCCGGCTATAACGAGCTGTACGCTCTGCTGTGCGGAATTCAATCTGCCAACCACGATGTAACCGACATTTTTGTAGACGCCACCCTGCGTCTTGGCACCCGCGATTATAACGAGTTGGTAGCGTTTTTCGACCGGCTTTCTGCCGTAGCGGAAGACTGCAATACAAACTTTACCGTTACTGTTTCGGCCGATGAAGCCGAGTTGCCCGCTCACCTTTTCGAGGTTGCTAAAAAGGTTTAAGTAAATTTAAAAAAGCGCGCAGGGCGATTGCTGCTCTGCGCGCTTTTTTCTTGCCGCCATTTTGTGCCGGTCGGGTTGGTTTTTTCGCCCGGCCGGCTCTTTTTTCGTCGGCTTTTCGTTTTTTTCCCCGGCTGTTTTGTTTTCTTCGGTGCTTTCTCCCGTCAATCCCCGGGCTGTTTTTGCTTCCTTTCGGCATTTCCCCGTCCCGCCCTTGCTTGGCGGCGCCGGTTAAAAACAGGGCGCAAAAAAAAGATTTGGGCCCTTCCTCGCCCGCTAAGGCAATAATGGTAAAAAACAAGGCCTAATAAGGCAATAAATGGTACTGTTCCGCCCCTTTTGTTCGTAGCAAATTTTTAAAAACTGTGCTATACTTTTAAGGGTAATGCAACCTGCTTGCTCCGGCGGGAGGTTCTTGTTTCATCTGCCCCAAACGGTGGGCTTTCTGCGTTTTGGGGTCGGTCTTTTGGTAAGGCCAGCCTAAAATCAGCTTATGAAGGGGGGCTTATAAAAACAGTATCTATTCAAGATGCCATTATTCCCGACAAGCACATTGGCGTTCAAATGTGGAGTGCCGATCACTCTGTTGGCGAGCATCAGCACAATTTTTTGGAAATGATTTATATTTTAGAGGGCACTGCCACCGAGTACATAGACCTCGTGCCCTACAAGGTAAAGCCGGCGATTTTTTATTTGTTAATTACGGCAAAACGCACAGCTTTGAAATTGAAGGCTCGTTTAAGTACATTGAGGGAATGTTTAATATTACCTTTATTACCCGCGAGCTTATGAACACCAAAAACGCCTTTGATATTTTAAGCCTTGCAAACAAAAACAAGCGCCAAAATGCTTGCTTTAAGTAAGCTTTGGCAATTTTGCCGGCTTAAACTCCCGTTGGCCAAACCGTTTTACTTACGCCGCAGTTATGTTAACTGCTAATTTTGTTTTCTGCAGCGGGCCTCTTCCACACCCGCTAATGAGATATATCTCCCTAAGAAAAGCACTGCAGTGTTCGGCTGCGGTGTTTTTCTTTTTTACAGGCAATAATTAAAGCGGCTTTCCCCGCTTGCCTTTTTTGCTCACTCTTTTCGCTCTTGGCGGCTTCCCGCTCGCCCGCTTTTCCCCTGTTTTTTCGCGCGGCTTTTTCCGCCCGCTTTTACCCCCCTTGCCAACCAACCCCGCCCGCTTTACCTCGTCTGCCTTTTCCCCGCTTGGCCTCCGCCCCGCCCGCCGGGCTATAAATCTATTGACTAAATTGTACGGATATATTATAATAAAGAATGAATTTGTGTGCTTACTGCGGCCGCCTGCTTAAATAAGGGGCAGGGCGTGCTTTGGTGCGGCCCTTTTGCGGCGCCGGCAGTAAAGGGCAGAAATATTTAATAAAATCATCCGCTTTTGCGGGGCGAAATCAGGGTGAATTATGGCGTTTTCTGCAAACAACAATTTTAAAAAGTTCCAAAAAAAAGTGTGGCTTTCTTCCCCTACCATGCACGGGGAGGAGCTGCAATATATTACCAAGGCCTACCAAACCAACTGGATGTCTACGGTTGGGGAAAATATTAACGAGGTAGAGCGTTTGGCGGCTGAGCAAAGCGACTGTAAGTACGCAGTGGCCCTTTCCTGCGGTACGGCGGCGCTGCACCTTTGCGTAAAGCTGGCGGGCGAGCGGCTGTACGGCCGGCCTGCCGCCGGCACCGGCGCGCTGGCCGGCAAGCGCGTTTTTTGTACCGATATTACCTTTGCCGCCACCTTAAACCCGGTGGTTTACGAGGGCGGAATCCCCGTGTTTATTGATACCTGTAAAAACAGCTGGAGCATGGACCCCGCTGCGCTGGAAAAGGCCTTTGAGCTGTACCCCGAGGTAAAGCTGGTTGTTTACGCCGAGCTGTACGGCTTTTCGGGCAATGTGCAAAAAATTAAGGCGGTTTGCCAAAAGCACGGGGCCTTGTTAATAGAGGACGCCGCCGAGGCCCTGGGCGCCGCGTACAACGGTAAGCCCTGCGGCTCGTTTGGCGATTACGCCGCCGTTAGCTACAACGGCAATAAAATTATTACCGGCTCCTCGGGCGGCTGCCTGTTAACCAATCGTTTGCAGGACGCCAACCAGGCCCGCAAATGGTCTACCCAGGCAAGGGAGGCCGCGCCCTGGTACCAGCACGAGGAGGTTGGCTACAACTACCGCATGAGCAATGTTATTGCCGGGGTGGTGCGGGGGCAGTACCCGTACCTAAAAACGCACATTGCGCAAAAAAAGGCTGTTTACGAGCGCTACCGCCAAGGGCTAAAGGGTCTGCCGGTGCAGCTAAACCCCGTGCTGCCGGGCGACGAACCCAACTACTGGCTTTCGGCCTTAATTATTGAAAAAGGCGCCATGTGCCGGCAGGTGCGGGGCGATTTAGACGCGCTTTATGTAAAAGAGCCGGGCAAAACCTGCCCTACCGAGATTTTAGAAACCCTTGCAAGCTTTAACGCCGAGGGGCGCCCTATTTGGAAACCCATGCACCTGCAGCCCATGTACCGTATGCACGAGTTTATTACCAAAACCGGCTCGGGCCGCGCCAAAACAAACGCCTACATAGCCGGCAGCGTTGCCGATTGCGGGGCCGATATTTTTAGCCGCGGGCTGTGCCTGCCGAGCGATAATAAACTAACGCCGGAGGAGCAGCGCGTGATTATTGAGATGATTCGCCGCTGTTTTGAGTAATTAAAAATGAATACAACACACCAAAAAACAATTTACGAAAAATACATAAAAACCCCGTTAGATGTTTTGCTGGCTCTGCTGGCGCTGGTTGTTTTAAGCCCTGTTATGCTGGTAACGGCGCTGCTGGTGCGCTGCCGGCTGGGGGCGCCGGTTTTGTTTAAGCAGCCGCGGCCGGGCCGAAACGGCAAAATTTTTATGCTGTGCAAATTTCGCAGCATGAGCAACCAAACCAACCAAAACGGCGAGCTTTTGCCCGACGAGGTTCGCCTGGGTCGCTTTGGTAAGGCGCTGCGCGCTTCGTCGTTAGATGAGCTGCCCTCCCTGCTCAATATTGTAAGGGGCCAGCTTGCCGTGGTGGGGCCGCGGCCGCAGCTGGTGCGGGATATGACCTTTATGACGCCCGAGCAGCGCCGCCGGCACGAGGTACGCCCGGGTTTAACCGGGCTGGCGCAGGTAAACGGCCGCAACAACATTACCTGGGAGCAAAAATTTGCCTACGACCTGCAATATGTAGACGGCGGCATTACCTTTTTGGGCGACCTTAAAATTATTTTAAAAACGGTTTTAAAGGTTTTTAAAAAAAGCGATGTGGTGCGAAACGGCACCGTTTCGGACTTAGATTACGGCGACTGGCTGATGCAGCAGGGCAAGGTGGACGAGGCCACCTACAACCAAAAGCAAAACGAGGCCAAGGAGCTGCTTTATACGAGGTGATTTTTTGCAAAAGGTTTTAATTGTTGCCAGCGTGGTATCTTTTATAGAATGGTTTAATAAAGAAAATGTAGATTTTTTAAACCAAACCTTAGGGTGCGAGGTGCATATTGCCTGTAATTTTGAATATATGAACGATACTGACATTGCCCGCACAAAAAGCTACATTAAAAAACTAAGGCAAAACGGCGTGGTGTTGCACCAAATTCCCTTTGCGCGCAGCCCGTTAAGCCCCGGCAATATTCGGGCTTTCAAGCAGCTTAAAGCGGTTATACAGGGCGGTAATTTTCAGCTCATTCACTGCCACACGCCAACTGCAGCCATGCTAACAAGGCTGGCCGCCAAAACCGCCCGCAAAAACGGCAGCGTGGTAATGTACACCTGCCATGGCTTTCACTTTCACCGCGCCGCCCCTAAAAAAAACTGGCTGCTGTACTACCCCGTAGAGCGTTTTCTTTCGCGCTGGTGCGATTATTTAATTACCATTAATCAAGAGGACTATCACCGCGCCAAAACCTTTCACTGTAAAAGGGTGCGCTACATTCCGGGCGTAGGGGTCAATATTCACCAAATTCAAAACCTAACGGTAAACAAAGCCGAAAAAAAGAAAAGCCTTGGCGTAAAACCCAACCAAATTTTACTGTTTTCGGCCGGGGAACTTATTGAGCGCAAAAACCACGAGGTTATTATTAAAGCGCTGGCTAAAATTAACAACCCTAATATTGTTTACGCCATTGCCGGCAAGGGCCCGCTTAAGGGCTATTTGCAGCAGCTTGCGCAAAAGCTAAAGGTTCAAAACCGCGTGCTTTTTTTGGGTTTTCGAACCGATATTTTCGAGCTGTACCACGCGGCCGATATCAGTGCCTTTCCCTCTAAGATCGAGGGGCTCGGCCTTGCCGGAATAGAGGCCATGGCTGCCGGGGTGCCGCTGGTCTCCTCTAATGTTCACGGCATTTTAGATTATGTTACAAACGGCAAAACCGGCTACGCCGTGGCGCCCAATAATGTAAACAGCTTTGCCCGGGCCATTCAAAAGCTGGCCGAAAGCCAAAGCCTGCGCCAAAGTATGCGTGAAAATTGCCTAAAGGCGGTAGAACCGTTTGAGCTTTCAAACGCGCTGCAGGCCATGTGGAATATTTATAAAGAAGCGCTAAACCATACAACAAAATAATATTTTATACTTTGAAGGTGGTAAAAAATGGGAAAGGTTGGCTTGGCAATTGTAACTTATACCATTAATTATGGAACATTTTTGCAGGCGTTTGCTACCCAAAATGCAATAAACCAATTAGGTTTTCAAACCGAAATTATTAATATCAACAGTGTAATTAAAGATGTATCAAAACAGAGAAAAAAATATTTTGCGAAACAAATACTTAATATTCCAGAAGTGCGAAGTTATTTCACTACAATTCAGTCACTTATCCAAAAAAAAATAAACCCCGGTTATAAAAAATATATGCAGCAGCGAGAGCGGTGCTTTTACCGTTTTCAAAATGATTTTTTCAGCTTAGGACCCATTTGCAATTCTTGGAGTGGGCTAAGTGAATATTGCAAAAAGTTTTCATCTGTTGTAGTGGGTAGTGATCAATTGTGGCGCCCCGCCAATATAGCTGGAAACTTTTATACACTAAATTTTGTCCCGAATGAAGTCAATAAAGTAGCCTATGCTACAAGCTTTGGTTTAAGTAGCGTCAGAAAGAATCAAGAACAGGCAGTAGTCGATTTTTTAAAACGAATTAATTTTTTAAGTAGCCGAGAGGAAAGCGGCGTACAAATTATTAAAAATCTTACCGGTCGATCGGCTAAATGGGTTTGTGATCCAACTTTGTTATTGCCGAAGGAAGAATGGGAGAAACACTTGCAGCAATCAGCACTTGTAAAGGGTGACTACATTTTAATGTACTTGTTGAGCAGTAACAAACAGCACCGAGTATATGTAAAAAAATTAGCAAAACAAACAAATTGCAAAATTGTTGGTGTTTTGCATGGTGCAGGATACAACTGCGGTGATGAAAAATATGTTGATGAGGTGCCTACGAATATTGGTCCATTTGAATTTTTAAATTTAATTAAAAACGCAAAGTTTGTTTGCACTGATTCTTTTCACGGTTGTGTTTTTTCGACAATATTTGAAAGAGATTTTTATGCGTTTAAACGGTTTTGTGATGATAATAACATGTCAACAAATTCTCGGGTTACCGGGCTGTTAAACAAACTTGGCCTTACAAATAGATTGGTCCAAAACTTTAATGAGTTCAACCTTACTCCCGTAAATTACGAAAATGTTAAACAGGAGGTTCGTTCTTTTAGGGCAGAATCGTTACAATATCTTAACTCAGCCCTAAGTGCCGGAAAGGGTGTTGAAAAATGATGCAATTTCCAATAAAAAACTGTGTTGGTTGTACGGCTTGCGTTTCCGCTTGCCAAAGTACAGCTATTAAAATGCAGCGTGATGCTGAGGGTTTTCAAACTCCATATTTGTCCAACGCTAATGCTTGTACGGATTGTAATCTTTGCAGGAAAGTATGTCCTGTTTTAAATTTGAAATCAGAGGTTAAGAATGAGGAACAAGGTTATATTGCTCAAATTAAAGACAAAAAAATTCGGTTAGAAAGCGCTTCCGGTGGAATGTTTTCAGCCATTGCTATTACTGTTTTAAAAAATGGTGGTGTAGTTTATGGTGCAGCATATAATGAAAAGTTTGAAGTAATTCATATTTCGGTAGAAACTCAAGAGGAATTGTGGCGGTTGCGTAATAGCAAGTATGTTCAAAGTAATTTGTCCGGGGTTTTTAACCGGATTAAAAAACAATTGGTAGCTGGCAGACTGGTTTGCTTTAGCGGAACTCCCTGTCAAATAGAAGGACTTAAAGCTTTTTTGCAAAAGGAATATGATAATCTGTTGCTGGTAGATGTTGTTTGCCATGGGGTTAGTTCTCCCTTAATTTGGGAAAAATACCTGCAAATGATTCGAAAATTTGCACCCACAAAATTGTACTTTCGCTGGAAACATTACGGCTACAAGTATTCGACCATGTCTGCTTTTAACGCCGACGGAAAAGAAGTCTACTTTTCCGGGGTAGAATCCGATAAAATGCTGCGAGCCTATTTTACAAATAATTGTGATCGGGAAAGTTGCTACAATTGCCTGTTCAAAAAGCGTTATCGTGTTTCAGATTTTACGATTTGGGATTGCTTTCAGCCGAAATATTTTTGTAAAGAATTTGATGACGATTGCGGAACCTCCTGTGTTTTGGTAAATTCCCAAAAAGGGAAGTATTACTTCGAACAAATTTCTAAAAGCGGTCTTTTAAACTATTTGGCTGTAGATCCAGATGATTTAACATTTGGAAATAGGGAAATGGTATGTTCGGTTAAACGTGGCCCCTATAGAAACGAAATTTTGCAGGATGCCGCAAAAATGGATGCTGGACCGTTGTTTGAAAAGTATTTTCCAACTACAATGGTTTCAAAAGCAAAAAAAACAATTCGATTGCTGTTGGTTAAAACAGGACTGTATCAATTTTTCAAATACAGGATTTATTTGTATCGTCGCAGCAAGGAAAACAAGCGAGGTTAAAAATGATAGAACAAAAATACAATCCGCTGATTTCGATTGTTATTCCTGCCTACAATGCAGCTAATTTTCTTGCTGAAGCAATTAATTCTGCGTTGGCTCAAACCTATAAGAATATTGAGATTATTGTGGTAAATGACGGCTCTAATGACAACGGAGCAACCAGGGCAATTGCCGAAAAATACAGCAAAAAAATACGCTATTTTGAAAAAGAAAACGGCGGTTCTTCCTCGGCTTTAAATTGTGGAATTGCAAACATGAAAGGGGATTGGTTTTCATGGCTAAGCCATGATGATTTATACCTTCCAAATAAGGTTAAGGATGAAGTTGACTATTTAAATTTACTTTTGGAAAACGGAGTAAAAATTGCAGAACTGAAAAAATATATTTTGGTTGCTTCCGCAGATTTAATAGATGGTAATGGCAAAATAATTCAAAAATGCAGCGCCCACAAAATCAAAAAAACAAGTAATAAAATTAACTGTAAAAGTGGGACTCTCAATTTAATCGCCGAGCCGGTTCAAGCTGGATTCCACGGCTGTTCTTGTTTGATTCACAAAGAGGCGCTAAAGAAAGTCGGTGCTTTTAACGAAAAGTTAAGACTGCTTAATGATATGGATTTGTGGTTTAAATTATATATAAGTGGCCACCAGTTTTACTATTTACCTAAGGTTTTGGTAAAAGGCAGAGTCCATTCTGAGCAGGTTTCAAGGAGCATTGGGTTTTCCTACCATAACTCTGAGCAGGATATGTTTTGGAACCGCAGCTTTGAGTGGCTCTGCAAAAATCAACCAAATAATTACCGATTGTTTTATTTGTTTGGTAAAACAGCCTATTTAAAAACTCGTATGCAAGATGGTAAAAGGGCGTTTAAAAAAGCGGGTGCCATTAAAAAATGGCAGAAACCTTTTTTGGCAATAAAGACTGTATTTTTTAAGGGTGGCGCTGTTTTGAAAAATACAGCAAAACAGTTGTATTTAAAATTTAGAGTTTAAATTAAGTGCATATTTAAAAGGTAGCTTTTTATGATAATTGTTTCAATCAACTCTGTTGTAAACGGCAGCACCGGCGGCGTTATGCTCGGCGTTGCCAACGCCGTTAGGGCGGCCGGCGGGCAGGCCTACACCTTTTCCGAAAAGCGCAGGGGGCAAGCCGCCCCGGCCGGGCACCGCTTTTTTGGCAGCCGGGCCGAAAACCTGCTGCACCGCACTACTGCCGCCTTTACGGGAATTAGCGGAACCGGCTCTAAGCTTGGTACGGCGGCGCTGCTGCGGCAAATTCAAAAAATTCAGCCGGATATTATTCACCTGCACAATTTGCACGGGTGGTATGTAAACCTTCCAATGCTGTTTTCGTTTTTAAAAAAAAGCAACACTCCGGTTGTTTGGACGCTGCACGATTGCTGGGCCTTTACCGCGCAATGCTCGCACTTTACCATGGAGCAGTGCGAAAAATGGAAAACCGGCTGCCACCACTGCCCGCGTTACCGCCTTTACCCCTACACTTTTGTAGATAAAACCGCAAAAATGTGGCCGCGGAAAAAGGCGTGGCTGCAAAATGTACCAAACCTAACGCTTGTTACCCCCTCCGGCTGGTTAAAAAATTTGGTGTCGCAGTCGTTTTTAAGCGGCTACCCGGTTCGGGTTATTCACAACGGCATTTCATTAAATACCTTTTGCCCAATCGGCAGCAATTTTAGGCAAAAGTACGGCCTGCAAAACAAAAAAATTGTTTTGGGCGTAGCCTCGGCTTGGAGCAACCGTAAGGGGTTAGACGCCTTTCTAAGTCTTGCGCAGCAGCTGGATGACAGTTTTAAAATTGTGCTGGTTGGCGCGGGCAACCAAAACCCAACCGCGCTGCCGGGCAACATTTTGTGGATTAAAAGAACCGAAAACGCAACCCAACTGGCCGAAATTTATTCCGCGGCAGATGTGTTTTTTAACCCCACAAGGGAGGAAAATTATCCCACCGTTAATATGGAGGCCTTGGCCTGTGGCACCCCGGTTGTTACCTTTAACACCGGTGGCTGTGCCGAAATTGTTGGCAATGGCGTTGGCAGCGTGGTGTCAACCGGTAATCTTAGCGCCGCAAAGCAAAGCATTTTAAACCTTTGCGGGCCGGGCAAAATCAGCCCGCAGACCTGCACCGAATACGCGCAGCGGTTTAGCGGCAGCCAAACGCTGCAGGAATATTGCAATTTGTTTCAGGAGTTATTACAAAGTTAGGGGAATGTAAATGGCGGTATATTTGCTGTATATGGCCTCGCCGGTGTTAATTGGTTTACTTTTAGAGCTGCTCAGCGGCCAATCGGTAAACGGCAACCAAAAAATTAAAACCAAATACTTGGTGTTGGCAGGGCTGGTGCTTTTTTTAATGGTAGGCCTGCGTAACCCCGGCAACGGCTCGGGCGACACGCAATTTTACTGCGGTTTTTGGCGGGCTACCGCTAAGGTTCCGCTCTCCGGCCTAATTCAATACTTAAAAAATACCGACCTGGAATACGGCTTTCAGCTGTGCGTGTGGCTTTTGGCTAAGCTGTTTAAAAATCAGCAGTGGATCTTAATTTTTTCCGGTGCGTTTTTTGCCGTTTCGGTTTGCCGTTTTGCGCAAAAAAACTGTAAAGATGTTGTGCTGGCGCTTACGGTTTTTAACTGCCTGGGGCTGTTTAATTTTATGGTGCAGGGAATGCGGCAGGCCGTTGCTATGTGCATTTGCCTTTGGGCAATAGAGCAGTGCAAAAAAAACCGGTTTATTCCGTTTTTTTTGCTGGTTGTGTTGGCCGCAACCTTTCACGCCAGCGCCGTTGTTTTTGCGCTGGTTTACCTGCTTGGTAAATTAAGCCTTAATTTAAAGGGCTATTTGCTGGTGGCAGCCGGAGCCATTGCGTCCGCCCTGCTGCTTTCCCGCCTGTTTCAAATTGTAAACTTTTTTATCGACGATCATTACGAGATCGGCAAGGGTGCCGATTCGGGCGGTCTGGTTGCAATTGCCATTTATCTGGCAGTGCTGGTCTTTGGTTTGCTGTTTCGCGATAAAGAAGACCCGCACTACGCCCTGTTTGTGTACATGGTGTTTGTTAGTGCCGTTACGCTTATCATGCGCAATACCGTTAGTACAATTGTAGAGCGCATGAGTTATTATTTTGCTTTTGGCGAAATGGCGGTAATCTCCAATAGCGTCAGCGCCCTAAAAAGTAAAGATACAAAAATTTTAACCGGCGTGCTCATAACACTTTTGTGCATTGGGGTTGCGGTTTACAAAGCGTCGTATTCCATTTTAATTCCCTATCGGTTTTTTTGGCAGTAAAAAGTAAATTCATGTTTAAAGGAGCTTTTTATGAAGAAAACAACAAAAGAAAAAATAAGGGCCAATCAACTGCTAAACACCCTGGTGGTAAAAAACTACCGAAGGTTTCTTAAACCGTTAAAGCTGTTGCCGGGGCAATTTAAGCTTTACCGCAGCACAAAAAAGCAGTTAACGCGTGCGCATAACCAAAAATGCGTTTTTTATATTGGTATTCCCGCCCACAACAATTTGGGCGATTTAGCTCAAGGCGTTTGCATAAGAAAATGGCTAAAAAAGCATTTTTGCGGTTGGGAGATTATTGAAATTGAAACCAATGCCCTGGTAAACACCAAATTCAGCGCAAAAAAATATTTAAAAGCGGCGTTTAAGCCGGGCAATATTATTGTTTTTCAAAGCGGATATACCACTACAGATTTAGGTGGATACGCCGACGAAATGCACTGCGAGGTCATTAAGTTGCTGCCAAACGCACCAATGCTTATGCTTCCGCAAACCGTTTTTTTTGAAAGCGAAAGCCGAAAACAAAACACCGCCCGCGTGTACAACAGCGCAAAAAATATGCTTTTTTTGGCAAGAGACAAGGTTTCTTTCCAAACCGCGCAGCAAATGTTTCCCGACCTAAGGGTGCTGCTTTACCCTGATATTGTAACAACTCTTATTGGCAAATTTAATTTTAACTATAAAAGGTCGGGCATTTTGTTTTGTTGCAGAGATGATAGTGAAAAGTTTTATTCAGACGAGGAAATTTTGGCTTTAATGCAGCAATGCAGCAGCTTGGCCAAGGTAGAAAGAACCGATACAACCAAAGAAATTAAAACCAAAGAAATTGTTGCCAACGCCGAAAAATACATCCTGCAGGAGATCGAGCGTTATTCAAAATACGAGGTTATAGTAACCGATAGGTATCATGGAACAATTTTTGCCTTAGCGGCCGGTACGCCGGTTGTAATTATTAAAACAACCGACCATAAAGTTACCACCGGCGCCGATTGGTTCGTCGGAGTATATGACGAATATGTTCATTTGGCAAGTACGCCGGCTCAGGCGTTTGAAATGGCAAAGCAGTTAATTTTTAACAAAGTAAGCCATACTCTTGCGCCCTATTTTGAAAAAAAGTATTACGACGCTTTGCCTACTACATTTTTTGAACTGTTAAAATGAGATAGAAGTTAGGAGAATGAGAAAATGAATTCCAGCTTTCGCAGCGTACAAATTTTGGTGGATCTTTTAAAACAGTACCATATCAGCAATGTTGTGCTGTCTCCCGGCGGGAGTGATATTCCGTTGATCCATTCTATAGAAACAGACGATTTTTTTACCTGCTATTCGGTTGTAGATGAGCGCAGCGCGGCATATTTTGCCATGGGCGTTGCGCAGCAAACTCAAAAGCCGTGCGCCTGCGTTTGCACCTCTGGAACGGCGGTTTGCAACTACCTTCCCGGCGTTACCGAGGCCTTTTACCAAAGCGTGCCCGTTCTTGCCATAACGGCCGATAAAAACCCCTATTTTCAAGGGCAGCTTGAAATACAAAAAATTGAGCAAAGCAACATTTTTAACGGGGTTATTAAAAAAAGCGTTTCGTTACCGGTGGTAGAAAACGAAAATGACGAATGGCTGTGTAACCGCTTGGTGAACGAGGCATTGCTGGAGCTAACGCATCACGGCGCCGGCCCAGTACACATTAATATTCCAATTGTAGGCAGAACCGATATTTACGATAATAAAAAACTGCCGCCGGAGCGAAAGATCGAGTGGATCAATTTAGAAAACGACGCAAAAACATGGGAGCGGTTTGCGAGTAAATTGGCCGGCTGTCGGCGCGTTTTATTTGTAATAGGCCAAAATGTTTGCTTTAATAACGCCTGCGTAGCCCTTTTAAACCAAATGTACCAAAAATGCAACTGCGTTTTCTCGGTAGAGCATTTGTCTAACCTTGCCTGTAACGGGTGTGTTTACACCTACCCCGTTTCGGAAATTAACGGTGCAAGCTCCCTTGAAAGGCTGGTGCCGGATCTTGTAATTTCGGTTGGTAACAATTTGGCCGCTTACAACCTGCGCCCGTTTTTAAGGCGACATTACAAGCAAATGGAAAACTGGCTTGTTACGCAGGGCACCGTGGTAAGGGACGCCTACAAAAGCCTGACCGCAGTGTTTGAAGTAAGCTTTGAGCGGTTTTTAACCAAAATGCTTGAGCTTATTCCACAAGAAAACCAAAACAACGGGGAGTATGCCCGCAGCTGGGAAAATGAGCTTGCAAAAATTAAATTGCCCGAATTTGGTTTCTCTAATATGTATGTTGGCAAGCGGGTCTCCGAGGTTATTCCCGAAAAGTCTGTATTGCATTTGGCAATTTTAAATAGCACCCGCGTAATGCAGTATTACAAACTTGCAAAAGGTATTCGCACATACAGTAATGTTGGTGCGCTTGGAATTGATGGTTGTGTATCTACATTTGCAGGGCAAGCGGCGTCCACAGATGAACTGGCATTTTTGATAGTCGGCGACTTGAGTTTCTTTTATGATATGAACGCTGCAGGACTCAGAAGTATTGGTCCGAATGTTAGAATTATTCTTTTGAATAATGGCGGCGGTTCCGAGTTTCACTTTATTATGGGGCGGGAAAAAATTGCAACCCTGAACGATTATATTTCCGCCGAGCACGTAAATGTTGCGGCAGGCTGGGCAACTTCTCTGGGCTATGAATATTATTGCGTTTCAAATGCCGAGGAATTAGATGCAGTTATCGGAAAGTTTGGTGAGAAATCGGCTGCTCCGATGTTCCTTGAAGTCTTAACCGACATGGAACAAGATGCAAAGATTACTCAAAAGTTTTACGCAGATAATGCGGTGGAGATTAAATCAACATTGGCAAAGAAGATTGCACGAAGTGTTCTTGGCGGCAAAAACGTTCAGAAAGTTAAAAACATTTTAAAGGTTATAAAGGGATAAATATTATGAAAAGCCTTTTGAGAAAGATCAAAAACAACCTGTTCCCACATCCTAAAATATCATCTGTAGAAATCCCGGTTTTTAAAGGCGATCTGTTAAAAGGCAAAACGGCTTTGATTATCGGGGGGAGCGGTGGAATTGGTTCCAAAATTGCAAAAACATTTGTTGAGAATGGTTGCAGAGTCATAATAACCGGAACGAATGAAGCAAAATTGCAAGATGTTTGCCATAACATCGGAACAGAAATGGCGCACTATGTTGTTGCCGATATTTCTCGAAACGATGAAACAAAGCGTCTTGTAAATGAAGCTGTTGAACTGTCGAAAAAAATTGATATTTTTGTTCACAGTGCAGGTGTTCATTGTCACGATATGTTCGGAAGTGTTACCGAGCAGGTTTGGGATACTGTCATGAATATAAATCTTAAATCAGTTTATTTTTCATGCCAAGAGATTTCAAATTATATGATAGAAAACCATATAAAAGGCCATATGCTGATTGTCAGTTCAGCGTCTTCTGCAAAGCCCGGATGGACACCGTATGAGATTTCCAAAAACGGCGTTAAGGCATTAACTTTGGGATTTGCAGACAAACTGATTAAGCACGGAATTGTTGTAAACAGCATTGCTCCCGGCCCTGTATCTACACCAATGCTTGGAAAAAATGATACAAGCGATATTGCTTGGACAGGAAATCCAACAGGACGAATGAGCACCCCTGCGGAAATTGCAAATTGGGCATTATTTATGGTAAGTGATATAGGAAATATGGTAGTTGGCGATACGTTTTATATATCCGGAGGTTCGGGAACTATCTGTTTGGACAAATAAAGTTTAGGAGATAAGATGAACTATGAGTTATTCATGTAGCGTACCTGTATTAATGATATTTTTCAACCGCCCTGATAGTTTTGCACAGGTTTTTGAAAAGGTAAGAGAAGCAAAACCGAGCACTTTGATATTGGCGCAAGATGGTCCCAGAGATAAGAGTGATATTCCGGGTATTGAAGCTTGCCGAAAGGTAGTAGAGAATATTGATTGGGAATGTAATGTAATACGTGAGTATTCTGAGGTGAATCTTGGTTGCGGTGTACGTCCGAAAAGTGCAATTGACTTTGCACTCGAAAGATTTGAAAGTGTAATTATATTAGAGGATGACTGCATTCCTTCTTCTACATTTTTTCCTTATTGTGAGGAATTGTTGGAGAAATACAAAAATGATGACCGTATAGCATACATAAGCGGACTGAATCATTTTGAAACATGGGACTGCGGAAATTATGATTATTTCTTCTCAAAAGCGGCAGCAATTTGGGGATGGGCAACATGGAAAAGGGCATGGAACCGATTTTATGATTATAGCGTAAAAGGAGTAAATGATGAATATCGTTTGAAGTTATATAAACAACAGGTTGGAAACAATTATGTGGCTGAGCAAAGAATAGCAGCTTTAATTAAGGCAAACAAGGCTGCACAAAAAGGGGAAAAGCTCTCATATTGGGATTCTCAATGGGGCTTTGCAGAGTATACTCAAAACATGCTAGCAATCGTACCAAGAGTAAATCAAATATGCAACATTGGTGTAGGTGTTGCTTCTACACATGCCAAAAAAGTAAAAACAACAAAATATATTAAATATAAAAATGCGCTGTTTATGCCAACGCATGAATTTGATTTTCCGCTTAATCATCCGGATTTTTGCGCTTGCGATATGGATTATCACAATTTGGTGTATAGATGTATAAGCGGTAATGTGATTACTTGCACTTTGAGAAAGATAAAGCGTTGGCTTGGCAGGTGTAACAAATGCGGATAAGCAGCAGTAATCAAATTAAGATAGGTGCAATTCTATCGTACCTTTCTATTGGTATCAATATTATAGCAGGGTTAGTCTACACTCCTTGGATGGTGGACACAATCGGTAAAAGTGATTATGGCTTATACACGCTTTCTAACTCACTTATCACTCTATTTTTGGTAGATTTGGGGTTGAGTTCGGCGGTTAGCCGCTATGTTGCCAAATATCGAGCCGAAGGACGGCAAGATAAGGTTAATAATTTTCTCGGTGCCGTTTATAAGCTATATTTGATTATTGATGCCGTCATTTTTATTGCACTTATAATAATTTATTTTTGCATTGATAGTATATATGTAAAACTAACACCAGCGGAACTGGGGAAATTCAAGGTCGTTTATTTAATATCCGCAACTTTTGCCGTAATCAACTTTCCTTTTGTAACATTTAACGGAATTTTGAATTCCTATGAAGAGTTTGTTCATCTCAAATTAGCTGATGTAATATATCGTATATTGCTGGTTGCTCTTACTGTAATCACGCTCCTTTTAGGTGGTCGTCTATATGGGCTGGTAGTAGTACATGCCATAGTAGGTCTCATCATTATTGTTTATAAATGGATCGTTGTCAAAAAGAGAATAAAACTAAGGGTTAATTGGAAATACTCTAACTTTTCACTCTACAAAGACGTTTTTGGCTTTTCTATATGGGTTACAATTTCGTCTTTGGCACAGAGACTTGTCTTTAATATAACGCCTTCAATACTTGGAGCCGTAGCAAGCAGTGCTACAATTGCGGTGTTTGGAATTGTAACAACTATTGAGGGATATGCTTATACCATTACAACAGCTATAAACGGCATGTTTATGGCTAAAATATCAAGAATATATGAATGCGGTGGAGAACAAGACGAATTAATGCCGCTAATGCTAAGCGTCGGTAAATTTCAATACGCCATCAACGGTCTCATTGTGGCAGGATTTGCAGTTATCGGGAAAGAATTCATAAACCTGTGGATAGGATCGACATACTTGGATGCTTATTATGGTATTTTACTTGTAATCATACCGGGATTGTTCTTTAATTCCATGCAAATCGCTAACACGGCTATGATTGTAAGAAAAAAGGTGAACTTACAAGCATGGGTAAACTTAGGAATGGGAATAGTTAATATTATAATGTCTATCATTCTATCATCCTATTTAGGAGTTATTGGTGCTTGTATATCTATTTCAATCGCTTATATGTTACGTGCGATGGCTTTACTATTTATTTATAAGCGAGTATTAAAAATTGATATGGCAAGGTTCGTCATAAATTGCTACATCCGAATGGGCATCCCGATTATCATTACAATTGTACTTGGGTACTTAATGAATTCTTTATTTTCAAATGCAGGATGGCTTGTTTTTGCGTCAAAGGGCTTGGTGATTATAGGAATATATACTGCGGTAACATTACTGTTGGGACTAAACTCAGAAGAAAGAAATAAATTGTTAAGAAGAAAGGATTAAGATGAGTATGACCAACGAAGAATGTGCAAAAAAGAGCGGATTGCTTTTTTGGTTTTAAAGGGCGGTTTAGTAACAGCAGTGTACTTCCTTTCGTTATGGCTTTTTGCACTAAGTAAAAGTGAAAGGGAGCGGCTGTTGCAATTTAATAAGTAAAAACATAAATAGATTAGTGGGAATTTTTACTAAGGGGGGGATTATTTATGACGCCGTTTGAAAAAACCGTGCTGGCTATTATAAAAAGCGGGCTGTACGGCGGCCCGGCCGGGCCGTTGCCGGGGCGGCAAGCGGAACAAAACACCAAACAAAACGCCCCGCAAAACACCGCACCGGGTTTGGTGCTGGATTCGGCGTTTAACTGGCAGCAGCTTTTAAAAATTGGGCAGCAACACCAAATAACGCCGCTGCTTTACTACGGCCTGGTGCGCGCTAAAATCAAACCGCCTTCGGCGGTAGAGGCCTCGCTGTACAAGGTAACCGTTTCGGCGGTGTTAATTACCCAAAATCAGCAGCATGCCCTAAAAGCCGTTTGCCGCGCGTTTGAGCAAAACGGCATTTGCTACCTGCCGCTGAAAGGGGCGGTTTTGCAGCAGCTTTACGCCAAGCCTGAGCAGCGCCTAATGAGCGACGCTGACCTGCTGATAAAGCCGGAGCAGTACGAAAAAATTAAAACAATATTAATAGGCCTTGACTTTTTAGAGGGGCAGGAGAGCAACCACGAGTTGATTTGGTACAAGCCTGGCGCGCTGCATTTAGAGCTGCACAAAATGCTCATCCCTTCGTATAATCGGGATTATTTTGCGTACTATGGCAACGGCTGGAAGCTGGCCAAGCCCACCAAAACCAGCCGGTTTTGCTTTTCGCCCGAGGAAGAATTTATTTACCTGTTTACCCACTTTGCCAAGCATTACCGCGACGGCGGCATTGGCTTAAAGCATGCAGTAGACCTTTTTGTTTTTAAAAATGCAAACCCCGCCTTAAACCAAAGCTACATTTTAGCCGAGCTTAAAAAGCTGCAGCTTTTAAGCTTTTACCAAAATGTTTCGGCTATGCTGCGCTGCTGGTTTTCGGGCGAAAGTGCAAATAAGGTTACCGACTTTTTAACCCAAAGAATTTTTCAAAGCGGTGCCTACGGCACCCCAAAGGGGCGCGTAATTGCCCAGGGCACCAAAACCGCCAAGTCGGTAAGCGCCAAAAATGTTTGGGCCAAAAAGCTGCTGCAAATGGTGTTTTTGCCGTACGGTGGAATGACGCAGCGCTACCCCGTTTTAAAAAAAGCCCCCGTTTTGCTCCCGCTTTTTTGGGTGGTGCGCTGGGCTGACACCTTAGTGTTTCACCGTAGCCACATTCGGCAGCAGAAAAAGGTTTTGAAAACCCTAAAACAAAAGGAAATAGAAAATTACCAACAACAGCTGAATTTTGTTGGTTTAGATTTTAATTTTAAAGAGTAGTATGATCATTCAAGAAAATAAAACCCAAAAAGAAAATGCTTTGGCCGGTCCCCGGCTGATTGCCATTATAAAAAGCGTTATTTGGCCTGCCAAGGGCACGGCCCCCATTACCTTAAACGCCGCCGAGCTGGCCGCTGTTGGCCGCCTGGCTGCTAAGCACGATGTGGTACATTTTATTGCCCTGGCGGTTGCTCAAAAGGCCTTGCAAATTCCAAAGGAAAAGGAAGAGCTTTACCAGGGCAAAATGCTAAGCACTGCTGTTTGCGTTGAGCGGTTAGATTACGCCTACGGCCAAATTTGCCAAACCCTTCAGCAGGCTAAGGTGCCCTTTGTGCCGCTAAAGGGAGCGGTAATTAAAAATCTGTACCCCAAAAGCTGGATGCGCACCCGCTGCGATATTGACATTTTAGTGCAGCTGCAGCAAACCGAGCAGGCCATTAGGGCCTTGCAGCAGCAAAACGGCTATACCGTGGAGTTTAAAAACTATCACGATTATTCGCTTTTAAAACAAGGCGCCCCGCATATTGAGCTGCACTTTAGCTTAAAAGAAACGCACAGTAATATTGACGCACTGTTAGAGCACGCCTGGCAGTATGCCGAGCCTACGGCACCCGGCAGTTTTGAGTATAGGTTTACACCGGCGTTTTTTGCGTTTCACCAATACGCCCACGCCTATTACCACTTTTTAAACGGCGGTTGCGGGGTGCGCACGGTTTTAGATTTATTTTTGCTGAACAGCGCCAGCCCAGAGGAGTATGGCGGCGCCAAACCGCTGCTGCAGCAAACCGGCATTTTGCAGTTTGCCGAAAAGCTGAACGAGCTGGGCCGGGCCTGGTTTGCTGGCGCCCCTAAAACCCAGGCTTTAACCCTGCTGGAAGACTACATTTTTTGCGGCGGCGTGTACGGCGAGCAAGCCAACCGCATTGCCCTGCAGCAGCAAAAGCAGGGGGGCAAGCTGCGGTACGCGGCGGCAAAAATTTGGCCGTCGCCCGCTGTGCTTAAAAATCATTACCCGGCGCTGAGGCGGCACCCGTGGTTGTACCCCGCTTTTCAGGTGCGCCGCTGGGGCAAGCTGCTTTTTTGCGGCGGCGTGCGCCGCTCGGTGCGCGAGCTTTCGGTAAATAGCCGTATTCCGGCCCAAACGGCCGGCCAAACCCAAAAGCTGTTAAAAGAGCTGGGGCTGGAAAAACGGCGGTAATGGGTTAATATTTACAGGAGGAAATTTTTCATGCAAATAAACAAAGATCTTTCGGCTGCCATTTCGGTGGCGCGCGGGCTGGCGCTGTTCTCCATTGTTTCGGCGCACATTGTGTTTTTAAAGGGCACACCGGCGGTTTTTAGCAATTTTTACGCCAATTTCGGCACCATTGGGGTGGTGGCTTACTACATTATTTCGGGCTTTTTGTTTGCGCCGGAGCATTACGGCGGGTTTTTAAAAATGTTAAAAAACAAAGCTAAAGCAATTGGCCTGCCCTGGGTGATTTTAGGCAGCACGGTTTATTTTTACAAGGTTTATTTTACCAGAGTTTACTCGCTAAAGGCACACGTTAAGTGGCTGTTGGGTAAAAACACTTATTTGTATTTTATAACGGTGTTGCTTTTGTGCTTTGTGATTTGTTATTTTGTAAAAAACAAAGCGGCGCTTTGGGGGTTTGTAGCACTGAATATTTTGTCGTTGGAGCTTACAGCCTTTGGGGTGCTGCAGCCGGCCATTGCCTTTTTGCACATTACCAATAATTTAAACATTTTTAACTGGCTGGGCTTTTTTGCGTTGGGGCGTCTGGCACGGGGGCTGAACGGCGAGGGCATTTACAGCTTTTTAAAAAAGGCCCGCGTTTGGCTGTTGTTGCTGTTTGTCGGGGCAACGGCCTTGTTGCTGGCTTTGGGGTTAAAAAGCACCTACATATCACACCTTGGCTGGCTGTACGAGCTGCTGGGCGCGGCGGCAATTTTTGGGGCGGCCACCTTTGCAGTGCTTAAAAATCCCGTGCTGCAAAAAATCTCGAACGATTCATTTGCCGTTTATTTAACCCACTTTTTAATCATTGAACTTATGAACCGGGTATGCCACAGGGTGTTTGCCTTTGCCCCGCCGCTGCAGCTGTTTGCCAATTTGTTTGTAATTGGGGTTACGGTTGCGGCAATAGAACTGCTGCTGCTTTTGGCTAGGGGGCTAAAAATCTCCCCGTTTGTTTGCGCCGTTTTTGGTGTTCGGGGGCCAAAAGCTAAGCTGCCAAAAGGCGGTCAAGCAACAGCTTTGGCAAGCCAAAGTAACCCTGGCACACGCAGATAAACTTGTTTAAAAGTTGCCGTAAAACAAATGGCCCCGCCAGGCAAAAACAAAGGGTAAAACCGGTCAAAACCCGGCGGCCCGTTAAAAAACTTAGCTAAACCCGCGGTTTATAAGGGGTAAACCGCGGGTAGAATTTTAATTTTAGGGGCTCTACAAAGCGTTTTAAAAGCGTAGAACAAAAACTTTGCCGGTAGGTTGCTTTTACCGCGCCCCTGTGGTAGTATAGCTGGCAGAATAGCGGGTGTAAAACCCGTTCTTTAAAGCGTTTTAAAATGCCGTAGCCGTAAATAACTACGCCGCAAATTAAAATGCCGCAAAGCTTTTAAATGCCGTGCAGTTCAGGTGCCCGTAAATAGTGTGTGAAATAACCTGTTGAGCCTAAGGTATTCAACAGGTCATGTTCGGTGCCGGGGCGTTTACTCTGCCGGCCTAAAACCTGCACGCAAAGGAGCCAATGAAATATGACGCAACTGTTTACCGATACCTCTGCAAACCTGCCCATTGGGCTGGCCCTGCAGCACAAAATTAAAATTTTGCCCTTTTCGTACACCGTTAACGGCGTGGAACAGCCGTATGACCCCACCGTAGAATTTAATGGTCCGGCCTATTATAATGCCATTGCGGCAGGGGCCGAGGTAAAAACTGCTATGATCAACATAACGGCGTTTTACAACGCCTTTCGCCCGGTGCTGGCCGCCGGACACAATGTTTTGTACCTTGGTATGTCGGGCGGAATCAGCGGTACGGCCGGTGCGGCTGCGGCCGCGGCCGCCGAGCTGCAGGCAGAGTTCCCCAACCAAAAAATTAAGGTGGTAGATACCCTTGCCGCCTCATTAGGGGAGGGGCTGTTGGTTTTGCGTGCCGCCCGGTTATTAGAAAAAGGCAAGCCGTTTGAGGCCGTATTGGCCGATGCGCTAACGCAGCGCAAAACCCTTTGCCAGTATTTTGTGGTAGACAGTTTAGAGCACCTGTACCGCGGAGGCCGGGTAAGTAAGGCTGCCGCCGTGTTTGGCTCGGTTTTGCACATTAAGCCGCTATTAACCGGTGACGCGCAAGGCAAAATTGTTTTAACCGCTAAGGTGCGCGGGCGGCGGCAGGCGCTGGTCGAGCTGGCTAACCGCTACGGGGAGCTTACCGCCAACCCGGCCGCCACGGTTGGCATTGCTCACGCCAACAACCCCGAGGGCGCCGCCGCGCTGGAAAAGCTGCTGCGCGAAAAGGGCCTTGCCGGGCAGTGCCTAACCGTTTGTTACGAGCCGGTAACCGGCGCCCATGTTGGCCCCGGAACCGTTGCCCTGTTTTTTGCCGGAGTGCACAAATAATCGACACCAAACCAACACCAAACCGGGCCAATCCGGTTGGCCGGCAGCGCCGCCACAGGGGCGCTTAATAAAATTACACAAAACCGCCGTGTTTTTGCAAATTTAATTGGGTACGGCTTATTTTTTCTTAAAAAAAGGGTGTATTCCTTAAAAAAGTTAAGGCTGACGGTTCAAAAGCCTTTCATCCTTTGTAAATATCAAAAGGGTGTTGACAAAACCAATTTTTTGGCGTATACTGTAACGCGTAAACAACAAAGGCGTTGTGAGCTCGCATGGAGTTCGCAGCGCTTTATGTTTTAAACGGGTGTGTTTACCCGCGTTCTATTATTGATTGGAGGAAACATTTATGTCTACCGTAACAGAGATTTTCGGCAGTTCCGTGTTTAATGACGCTACCATGAAAGAGCGCCTGCCTAAGGAAGTTTACAAGGCTTTGAAAAAAACCATTCACGATGGCACCGCGCTGGATATGAGCCTGGCAAACGCTATTGCCAACGCCATGAAGGATTGGGCCATTGAAAAGGGCGCCACCCATTTTACCCACTGGTTCCAACCTATGACCGGTATTACCGCCGAAAAGCACGACAGCTTTATTTCCCCGACCGACGACGGCCGCGTTATTATGGAATTTTCCGGAAAAGAACTGATTAAAGGCGAGCCGGACGCCTCCAGCTTTCCGTCCGGCGGGCTGCGCGCCACCTTTGAGGCCCGCGGCTACACCGCCTGGGACCCAACCTCCTACGCTTTTGTAAAGGACGATACCCTTTGTATTCCAACGGCGTTTTGCTCCTACACCGGCGAGGTGCTGGATAAAAAAACCCCGCTGCTGCGCTCTATGAACGCGGTAAGCAAACAGGCCATTCGGGTGTTAAATTTGTTTGGCACCAGCGCCAAGCGCGTTATTTCTACCGTAGGGCCGGAGCAGGAATATTTTTTGGTAGATAAAAAATATTACGACGAGCGCAAAGACCTTATTTTCTGCGGCCGCACCCTGTTCGGCGCACCGGCGCCCAAGGGGCAGGAGCTGGAGGATCACTATTTCGGCGTGCTAAAGCAACGCGTTTCAGACTATATGAAAGATTTGGACGCCGAGCTTTGGAAACTGGGTGTTTTGGCCAAAACCAAACATAACGAGGTGGCCCCCGGCCAGCACGAATTGGCACCTATTTTTTCAACCACAAACATTGCGGCCGACCACAACCAGCTTACCATGGAAATTATGAAAAAGGTTGCCCGCAAGCACGGCCTGGTTTGCCTGCTGCATGAAAAGCCCTTTGCCGGGGTAAACGGCAGCGGCAAGCACAACAACTGGTCCATTTCTACCGACACGGGCGTTAATTTGTTAGACCCCGGAAAAACCCCGTCCGAAAACGCACAGTTCTTACTGTTTTTGTCGGCCGTTATTAAAGCGGTAGATGAATACCAGGGCTTAATGCGGGTGTCGGTTGCCTCCGCCGGTAACGATCACCGCTTGGGCGCGAACGAGGCGCCTCCGGCTATCATCTCCATCTTTTTAGGAGATGAGCTAACCGCCATTTTAAACGCCATTGACCACGACGAGGCCTACACCGATCACAAGGCCCCGCGTATGAAGCTGGGGGTAGATGTTTTGCCCTGCTTTAGAAGGGATACCACCGACCGGAACCGTACCTCTCCCTTTGCGTTTACCGGCAATAAATTTGAATTTAGAATGTTAGGCTCTACCGCATCGGTGGCCGACCCCAACATTGTGCTGAACACCATTGTGGCCGAGGCGCTGAGCGAGTACGCCGACCGTTTGGAAAAGGCCGACGATTTTACCACCGAAATTAATAAGCTGGTGAAGGAGACGATTCGTGATCACGGTCACATCATCTTTAACGGCAATGGCTATTCCGAGGAGTGGGAAAAGGAGGCCGAAAAACGCGGCCTGCTGAATTTAAAATCTACCGTAGACGCCCTGCCGGTTATGGTTGAGCCAAAGAATATTGAGGTGTTTGTAAAGCACGGCGTTTATTCCGAGGTTGAAATTCGCTCTCGCTACGAAATTTTGCTGGAGAATTACTCTAAGGTTATTAATATTGAGGCGCTTACCGCTGCCGATATGGTTCGCAAAAATTACCTGCCGGCCATTAGCGAGTATGTTGGCACCCTGTGCGACGCCGTTTTGGCAAAAAAGGCCGTTGGGTTAGAAGACCAAATTACCCCCGAGGCCGAAACCCTGAAAAAGCTTAGCGCCGCCCAAACCAACGCTTACCGCCTGGTTGGCGAGTTAGAGGGCGAGGAGGCCGCCGCGGCCGACATTGCCGATGGCTACAAGCAGGCCCGCGCTTACCACGATAAGGTTTTGCCTAAAATGGAGGCGCTGCGCGCGGCCGTAGATACCGCCGAGGTGCTGACCGGTGAGGATTACTGGCCGGTTCCCAGCTACACTGACCTGCTGTTCCGCGTTTAAGATAAGGCTGGAAAGTTTTCCCGCCCAAGGAAATAAAAGAAAATAAACAAAAAGATTGTGATTTTGCCCTTTTAGGTGGGCTCGGCTGCGTACAATAGTGTTAAGGCCTGCAGGCCTTATAGCCTAAATCAAAAGGCGGGGCGAGTCAAAAGCCTGCCCGGCGGCAAAATAGGCGGCCCTTTAACGCTAAGGCAGAGCAGCTTTTCGCGCTGCGGCAACCCGACACCTGTGCCGGCTAAAATTTCGGCGCACCAAAAAAATTGCTGTTTCCCCAAAAAATATAGACCAAAACCCCGCGCAAGGCTTAAAGCTTTGCGCGGGGTTTTGGTTTTTAAAAGAAATTGAAAAATTAAAAAGGGCGTGTAAGACTTATTTTTACGGGCAATCCTAAAAAATCAATTTAAAGTTTAAAATTTGCGGCTAAAACCAAAGTGCTGTTAAAACAAAGCGTTTTTGTTGCATAAATGCTGCGGTCTTACAAATAATAGTACCACAATTTCTAAAATAAGGGGATTTATAAATATGAAAGCAACAGGAATCGTAAGAAGAATAGATGATTGCGGTATAATAACACAAAGAGGATTATGCCGCATAAACACTGGGGTTTTGCTGATTTTGTCCAAGAATTAGATTCGAGGCCCAGGCATAATTCGACTTTAATATGCCCGAAAGGAGGAGCCAATTTATAGGCAGCCGAGCAAAACATATTTAATAACCTGTCACACAGAAAAGCCGAATGAGCACTGAAACTCATTCGGCTTTTCCTATTTAGGGCTTTAGCCAGTTGAGGACGGAACGTCCGAAACAAAGAACCACCCGCTATGCGGGTGCGCGACAGTTGTTATACAAAAAAATTCCCCAAAGTAGTACAATAAGGTTGTTCAAGTCTTAGAGAACTACGAAAGGAGAATTTTTTTGGCTAATAGCACAAATAGTTTATCACACACAAAATGGTTATGCAAGTACCATATCGTCATTGTTCCGAAATATCGCAGGAAAATAATATATAATCAAACTCGGAAAGATTTGCAAGAAATAATAAAGACTTTATGCAAATATAAGGGAGTAGAGATAATAGAGGGATATATGATGCCGGATCATGTACATCTTTTGCTAAGCATATCGCCAAAAATGAGTATAGCGAGCTTTATGGGATATCTAAAAGGCAAAAGTGCTTTAATGATGTTTGATAAACACGCAAATTTAAAGTATAAGTTTGGCAACCGACACTTTTGGTTATAACAATATTACATACCGATCTGAACAGAAGCCCAAATGAGGGGCTAATAAGAGTCCCTGTTCGTCATGCCTTATTCCCCTACCCCGTGGAAAGTAACAAAAACACAAGAATTAAATCCATCGCTTTATAAATCGTTGCGCTTTTGCGAGAAATATGATATTATATTCTAAACAGTCAAGACCGACTGTTCCTATTTTCGGAGTAAATCCTGTTTGAATCGAGGCTGACGGTATGGATATAAGCTATAAAAAGCTCTGGAAATTGCTGATCGACAGGGATATGAAAAAGAAAGACCTTGAAAAGGCTGCGGGCATCAGCAACTATGTCATTTCCAAAATGACCAGGAATGAAAATATCACGGTCGAAACCGTGGGTAAGATCTGCAAAGCATTGAACTGTACGCCGAATGACATAATGGAATTCGCATCCGACAGCGAGATTTGATAATGCTTTAGTATACTGTCTTTGGTAAATCTACTTTTAAAATTGCCCTGCTGAAAAACACATAAAACTGCCAAGGGATTGATCTTTGTCTGAGAGAGAAAGCGAGAAATTCACCCAATGAAATGGAAAACGAAACGATTGCTCCCGATGATCCTGGTTTTTACGATCGTTGCGGCGGCTTATTCCTGCCGGATGTTTGCCAAGTTCGACTTCGGCGGTGTTTATGTAAGCTATATCCGTGCAGCACTTTATTTGTTGCTGTTTGCCCTTTGGGGCTTTTCCCTTGACCGCCGTATTATACAGAAGCAGGCACTGCACTGTATGCGTCTGACCGCGGCGCTGATGCTGGTGTGGCTTATTTTGCGTACGCTGAAATATGAGTTTGTCACTGACCTGACAGTGGCGCGGTACATTTGGTATCTTTACTATCTGCCAATGCTTTTTATACCGCTGCTGGGAATGTATATTGCGCTGTCTCTGGGGAAATCGGAGAAATTCCGCCTGACCGGAAAAATCGGCGCTTTGGCAATTGTTCCGGCCGTGCTGTTTTTGCTGGTGATCACCAACGATCTGCACCAGCAGATGTTTGCATTCAGCAGCGGCGTGCCGGACAATTATGGCTATTCCCACGGCATTTTTTACTTCTGCAGCATGGGCTGGATGGTGGCGTGCATGATTTTTTCCCTTGTCCTCCTTTTGAAGAAAAGCCGTGTCCCGTGCAGCAAAAAAAAGAGGCTTGCACCGTTTGTTATAGGCTGTGCAACGGTCCTGTACGGGATTTTGTATCTGCTGGGGCTGCCGGCTGTACGCTGGTGGTTCGGCGATATGAATGTGATGTTTTGCCTTTTATATGCGGCGATTTATGAAAGCTGTATACGCTGCCGGATGATACAGTCCAATACAGGCTATGTCGAACTGTTCGAGGCAACGACACTGGCAGCATGTATCGCAGACCGCACCGGAAATATCGTTCTCCGTTCCCGGGCTGCAGACGAAAATATGGTTTACCCGAAAAACGGACTTCAGATCATCCGTCCCGACGGAATACGCATTTCTTCGGCACCGATCAGCGGAGGATATGCCGTTTGGCAGGATAATGTGCTCCCGCTGACCGAGCTTCGCGCAAGGTTAAGCGAAAACAAGGCCAAAATAAGAAGTAATAAAGAGAAATTGCAGGAGGCTTATCTCATACAGAAAAAGCTGAATGAGTCGACCGAAAAAAACCGTATTTATGACGAATTGGAAACAAAGTACGGAGAGCAGATAGCCAGGATCGGTCAACTGCTGAAACAATGTGAGGGTGCAGAGCCTGCCGAAATACAAAACCTGCTGAAAAGAATTCTTCTGCTTGGCACTTACATCAAGCGCGACGCCAATTTGTATTTTCTCAGCCTGGAGTATGAGCTTTTGCCGCAGCAGGAGCTCCGGCTGACTGTAGACGAGGCGGTGAGGGTCATGACCGTTTGCGGCACAGAATGCAGTGTGGCCTATCATACAACAAAACCGATGCTTTCGTCAGAGGTGGCGCGTTTGTTCGATTTTTTGAAGATCGTTGCGGAAACAACAATAAACGGGCTGCATTCTCTGTTTATTTCCGTGTCCGACAGCGAGATGGATCTGTCGGTGGAGTGCGCCGCGGATCTGTCTTTCCTTGTTTCTTCAAATGTAACCGTTAAACAGGAGGACGGATTGTGGCTTATTCGCACGCTGATAGGAGGAGTGAACGGTGCATAGAATGAAACGCTTAGGCTTTAATGCCATCAAAGAGAGCTTTGACCGACTTCCCACTGCCGCATGTTTTTTTGATCGCACGGGTAGTATCGTTCTCTGCAACCGGCAGATGTATCAACTGAGCCGACAGCTGCTTGACAGTGATATGCAGTATTTGGGCGAGGTGGAGGAAGCACTGGCTGCTCTTCCGAATGGCATTGTACAAATCCCGGATGTAGAGAATACTTATCGGTTTCCGGACAAAAAGGTATGGAGATTTGAAAAAACCGAGATCACCGATCGATATGGGGAGAGCTATATACAGCTCACCGCCGCCGACGTTACCGAGCTGCAGCGTGCTTTGGTGCAGCTTACCGATGACAGCAGAAAACTGGAGGAGGATTCGGAGAAATTGAAGCAGCTTTCCGATAATGTCGTGGCATTAGCACGGGAAAAGGAGCAGCTTAACGCAAAATCCGCCATGCACGACAACCTTGCCGCTTGCATTACACTGACGAAGCAGTACATAACGGGAGAATTTGACGGTTTGGAAGCGGATACTGTGTGCCGCGAATGGGAGAAGGTCATTGCCTTTCGGGATGTTATCCGGCTGTCGGAAAAGCAAAAACTGCTTGACAGTGCAATGACCAGCGGCGTGACCGTGAGGATAAGGGCGAAGAGCCGACGGACGGCGGGGCGGAATTGATGTACACAGCCATGCAGGTCTGCTTGAACAACGCCATTCAGTATGCCAAGGCTACTGAGATTTATGCAAATATTTGGGAAAACGAGGGCAGCTATACGGTGGTGATACGCAATAACGGAAAACCGCCGGAGAAAAAGATTACAGAGGGCGGCGGTCTTACCAATCTGCGCCGCAGGGTAGAAAATTCGGGCGGAAAGATGACGGTACAGAGCTTACCGGAGTTTTCTTTGGTGATTGAGATTCCGAAACATGGAAATACAGGGGGATAACCTATGGCTATAAGGAAAATATTGATTGTTGAAGATCAGGCGCTGGCGAGAGCCTATCTGTGCTCCTGCGTGGAAAAGTGTACCGATTGCGAGGTCGCAGGCACGCTGTCCCGTGCGGATGCGGCGCTTCGCCGCTGCGGCGAGGGTCACATCGATCTGATCCTCATGGATATTTGCACCGAAAGCGACTCGGACGGTCTGATGGCCGCCGAGGCGATCAAGAAGCACTATCCCCGGATAAAGATTGTTATGGTAACCTCTATGCTGGAGGGGCGATTTCTCGATCGGGCAAAAAAGATCGGTGCCGACAGCTTCTGGTATAAGGATTCACCTTCAGGCGACCTTGTGGGAGTAATTGACGGCACTCTTTCCGGAAAGCACTTTTGGCCGGACAGCGTACCTACTGTGCGGCTCGGCAAAACGCTTTCCTGTGAACTGTCCGACCGCGAGATGGAGACTCTGCGCCTGCTTTGTGAGGGAAAAACCAATGCCGAGATTGCCGAAAAACTGAATGTGGCCGAATCCTCGGTGCGGACCTACATTAACCGAATGCTGGAAAAAACAGGTTATACAAACCGCAACCGCCTGATGATTGCAGCTGTCGGCAAACGCATGGTGGTACCCGGAAGCTGACTTGAAGCACACAAAGAGACCTGATATATTTGAAATAAGCGAGACAATATATGCATTTATATGTATTTACACAAGGCCGCCCGGCTTATAAAAAGCCGGGCGGCCTTGCGGTTGTTTGAAGTAAAAATAATCATGAGTTCACAATTTGTTTACAATTAAAGATGTATTTGTCCTCGCTTTTGAGGACAGACAAAACCTTTTTTTCTTGATATAATAATTTCGGAAAGTAAGATAAAGCAAATTTATTGGGTATATCATGAAGGAAAAGGAGGTATGGCTCGATGAAAAAAATTGTGGTCGATATGCAGAATTTTCTGTTCGCCGATTCCATAGCGGCTGCTTTCAAGAATTCGAACTATGATATCGACGTGGTTCGTGCGGAGACCCCGCAGGATACTGTTGAACTGTGCCGAGTGTACAAACCGTTTGTCCTTGTAATGGAAGTTACCGCCTATACACCCTGGCTGCTCTGTGAAAGGATGAAGCTGCGGGATCAGGTAAAGGCGGCGTGCCCCGACTGCAAGATAGCCCTCATCGTGGATTCCAACTCCGAAAAACAGGCGGCGAAGGATATCCGAGACGCAAAGAAAAGCGGTATTATTGACCAGTTTTTCTATGGTTCTATGACCGCTGAATATCTGATGGATCAAATTTATGCGATGTAATCAACCGTAAAGAAAGAGTGGGGTGAAATACAGTGAATAAACAAAAAGTGCTTAGTTTTCTGTTGGCTGTAATGATGCTTCTTTTAATGGTACCCTTTTCGGCAGTGCAGGTCAGCGCGGCGAAGGACACGGTGGAGGTTTCCACTTGGGGGGAGCTGAAAAGAGCCCTCGATTATACAACGAACTGCTCGGTGGTGAAGGTTATCGCGGATATTGAAACAAAAGACCTGAACGGACACACCGGTCTGCATCAGGACAACATCATCTTCATGACGATGGCCATGGACAAGGTGCTGGATCTGAACGGACACACCGTCAATGCGTATGTTAAATACTATTCGGAGGTCGGGCAGGGGTATCTGATCAATATCAGTCATAAGGATGCCCGGCTGACCATCCGCGACAGCGTGGGTGGCGGCGCCCTGATCGGCGAGTTTAATCAGGAATTTTACTTCCAGTTCATCAAGGTGAGTGAAGGCACGCTGGTTATGGAGAGCGGCACGGTCAAGATGCTGTGTCCCTCTAAAGATAATCAGTATCTGAAGTGTGCCATCAGCGTCTCCGGTACGGCTGTTTTTAACGGCGGCGAGGTGCTGACGCAGGTGACCAGCCCCGGGGGCGAGAGGGAGGAGCGGTATCTTTCCCGTCGGCTGCAAGCCATTCGGGGAGAAAAGGGCGGCAGCGTCACCATCAACGGCGGCACCTTCGACCGGGTGGTTCTGCACAGCGCCCCCACACCGGAGAACCTGGGAAAGTATGAGCTGGTGGTCAACGGCGGCTTTTTTCGGCAGTCCATCGCTCTGATATTGACCGGGGATGTCTATGCCAGCAATTTCGATCATCTGCCCATGCAGATCAACGATGCGTATTTCATGCGTAACACCGATAAGCTGGACCAGTGCCGCCTGTCTGTCTCAGGTCAGATGAAATGGTTTTATGACAATAACTGGGATTACCGGTTACTTTATAAGGATATTCCGGGCGCGACCCTGGATGATGCACTGAGTATGATGGATGATCTAATACCGCACCTTATCAGTGAAAACGGCGCGGTCTTTACCGATGTGCACGACGGAAACTGGTATGTGCGGGGCAATATGCGCCGGTGGGTTGAAAACGGCGGGCCGATGATGATTTTTCAGAACACATCGTTCGGCGTGCAGGGCAGCATAGTGCGGGTAATCTCCAACGCCTACGGCGTGAAGGAGGTACTTCTGGACGGCGAACCGATAGAGTACGGAGAGCGGGGATACAATGCGCCGCAGGTGAATACCACCGCAGAGAGCGAGCATAGTGTGACGTTTGTGATGTATCCGATTTCCTCTATGCTGCGTGTGCTCGGGTACAGCTATTCCAACGAATATTCGACCGGATATATCCGGATACTCGTTGATGACTATACGGGACAGGGTATGGTTCATTATCCCGATGTTCCCGAGTCAGGGAACCAGCCGTTTTCGGTAACTTACTGTGTCAATGAATCCAATGTGGATACACTGACCACGATGGAGTTGCAGTATGATCTCATGTTGGAGACCAACGGTGTCAAGAAACGGGTCATGACCGGCTACAAGGGCGCAAAGGTGGCGCAGTGGGTGGATCGGACCCAAACAATTGACACCGTCTATGTGAATATCAGCCAGCCTCTGGTGCAGGGGGATTATACCAGCGGCGATATCACTGTGGATGGAAGTGCGCTCTATACCGTCGAGGATACGACGGGCTACTGGCAACACGATGACATTTGGGACCTGAACGGGAACGGCAGCGTTCCCGCGACACTGGGCGATAATTATTCTCGTGCTTTCCGGGTGTCTCTCAAGGCGGGCAATGAGGGCTATAAATTCGATAAGAATAACCCGCCGAAGGTGAAGATTCGGGGTCTCAACCGGGAATGTGACAGTATATCCATTCGGGTTGCCAATGACGGACGATCCGTGGATGTGTCCATTGCCTCCCGTCCCTCTGAGCTGATTCAAAACGCCTGGGGTACCGTTACCGGATTGCGGGCGGGAAGCACGGTCGGCGGAGTGAACATCAGACCGAAAGACAGTTACTTTGATTTTGAAATAAAGGAAATTCAGCGAATCAAAAACGGCACCGTCTACAGCACAAGCCCGTCCGATACGATCGATCCCGACTATACCTATCGGATTAAGCTGGTGGGCACGGGCAAACAAGGAATGACATTCCACAACGGTCCGTGGCGGTACGATTACACATTTCACTATTATCGCAATACGAACGTCAAGCTGCGGATGAATAACACCGTCGGCGACTTCGCGGACTATACGGATGCACCGTATGATACAGCCTCACAGGCGTACACCATAGAGCTGACGCCGGAGCCGGATGTCACCATCTACGACTATCTGTCGCTGGGGGCGCCCTATCCTTGGGCGGACACCTGCCCGGGCTTTAACAACAACTGGATCACGGGGTTGCCCGGCGGCGTCAAGGTTCGGAATTATTCCTGGTTTGATGTTGAAAGCGGGGTGCGGCTGGGAAAGAATACGCCCTTTGTGGCCGGCAGATCCTACCGCTTCAAGGTAATTCTGGATTGCGAGGACGGTTATTATTTAGCCGACCCCGAGGAGCTGGATGCCTATGTGAACGGAAATAAGGCGCTGGCTACCGAAGCGGCAGGCAGCGGAGTTGCCCTTACGGTCGAATATTCCCTTGCCGTTTCCTCCGGATTGCGCGGTCAGGCGGTTAGTTTCCTCGACGGAAGCGATGTGACCGTCTCCCTGTTTGCCGACGGCAGTGCAGAACCCAAACACACCGTAACGGTTCCGGGCGGAATGAAAGACAGTTCAGGAAAATATACCGCAACCTATGAGATACCGGAGGTTGCCGCCGGCACCTACACCATGAAGGTGTCGAAGAAAAATCATGTCACGCGGGAGTATACGGTGACAGTGACCTCCGGCGCGAAGACTCAAAACGTACAGATCCATCTGATGGGGGATGTCAACGGTGACGGAAAGATATCTACGGCAGACGTTCTTAAGGCTAATTCCCACGCAAAGAGGGTAGACCTTCTTACCGGATATGAATTCCTTTGTGCGGATGTCAACGGTGACGGAAGGATATCTACGGCGGACGTTAACAAAATAAATTCTCATACCAAAAAAGTAGAGTTTCTTTGGTAAAAATTCTGTCTTAATGCCGGACTGTCTGTTTCATATGCCTTATGAGAGAGACATACGGTTTAAGAAATAAAAACGGAGAGTAATCTCCCCGCCCTGACCGTAACTAAGCGAGGCTGCGGAAGGGTGTGTATTAACGCCTCGCAAATAAAAGAAAAGGAGCTTGGTCATGAACAAGCGAATCACATCACTACTTCTTTGTTTTGTCATGGTTTTTGCAATGTTGGCAACTGCAGTGCCGGCGTTTGCGGAGGGGACCACAAACAAAGGCATTTTCACCGTCAAGGTGGACAAAACAACGGCAAATCCCGGTGACGTTATCAATGTTACTCTTATCCTTACACCGCCGAGCGGCAAACTTACGTCTTTTCAGGGATTTTTCCAGGCAGACACCGGTTTGACCTATGTTGCCAATTCCGGAAAAGTACCCGACGGTCTTAAAACTTTTCTTGGTTTTGACAACGTTGAATGGACGGAATCTTCCAAATTTGTAAACGGCTTCGGCTCGACTGTCTATGAAGGCACCGCGGACATCATTCTCGCCGAACTTCAGTATAAGGTCGACAACGACGCTGCTGTCGGTTCCGTACTGACAATTTCTATCGATGAAAACGAAGTATGCGACGGAACTAGGGAGATTGTGGAAAGTTCCGTGATTCCCGCAACCATCACCGTCACTGCTGCGCCGAAGCCGGCAACCGGCATTACTCTTAATAAGAGCGAATTGACTCTGACTGCCGGCAACAGCGACACAAGTCTTACGGCTAATGTCACTCCGTCCGATTCTACCGACACAGTGGTTTGGTCTACCAATAAGCCCGCTGTTGCAACCGTTAATTCTGCCACGGGCAAAGTAACTGCAGTAGCCCCGGGCGAAGCGATTATTACCGCAAAGGCGGGAACAAAATCGGCAACCTGCACCGTCAAGGTCCAGGCAGCCCCCTGTGCTCACGCTTCCTTTACCCCCTTCCCGGAGAAAGCCTCAAACTGCACGGTAAAAGGCTGGGACGCTTATAAGAAGTGCGATCTTTGCGGCAAGCTGTTTGACATGAACGATAACCCCCTTGCCGAGATCCCGTACAGAGCACTCAACAACGACCACGATTTCAACACTTCCGAGTGGGGATATAAAGGAACCGACGGACACGCTCATACCTGCAGACGCAATGCGGCGCATTATGATGATGTTCAGCCACATACTCCCGATCATGAGGGCGGAGCAACCTACGAGTACGCTGTAAAATGCTCTGTGTGCAATTATGTAATTGAGCCGCAATTAGAGGCCGGCAACATTCGCATTGAGGTTCCCTTTAAGCTTACTGTGGAGAAAACCGGTGAAATGGATCCCGGCAAGGAAACCTTCAAGTTTGTCGTCGAAAGATTCGGAGCTCCCGTTGAATATGTGCTGGTTCAGGATACCGTTGAGACCGAAGGCGAAAAGACCTATGAAGGCAAATTCGTTTTCACAATCAAAGAAAATCAGGCAGGCAATCTGTCCGAGGGCTTCATTATCCGCCAGGTTAAGGGAAATGCGGAAGGCTGGACCTACGACGAGACAAAGTTCTATGCGATGCCGATGTTTGCCGATACCTACGCAAACGTTGCAGGCTGGAGATTCTTAAAGTATGACGAGAACGCTGAGTTCGACTACAACAACCAGATGGAGGAAATCGGCTTTACCAACAGCTATAACGCCAAGATGCCGGTAACTCCTCCCGCACCGCAGGAGCCCAAGTCTCCCAAGACCGGTGACAGCAGTATGATGGTTCTTTGGCTCTCGCTGCTGTTTGTATCCGGTTCTGCGCTGACGGGAATAACACTGTATTCTCGCAAAAAAAGAGTAAATAACCAATAATTTCGGAAAACCGAGCTAAAGGTTTTTAAGCAAAGGGCGGGGCGGAAGCCATCTGCCATCGCCCTTTTGCTTTTCCAAAGAAAATCAAATGGTTGGTTTTCTTTGGAAAGGTAATGTTATGCAGTAAACCGCGAAGGTACTCGGCTTTAAAAACCATCTGTATTTTTGTGAAGGAGGCAATGAGATGAAAACAAGTAAACGAAATCGATGGCTCAGCTTTTTACTGGCACTGATCATGCTGGTCGGTATGCTGCCGCTTTCTGTGCTGTCAGTCGGCGCTGAAAGCGGCGGTGAGAATGCGGTCGGCGCTCCACGGGTGGCACGCAGGTCTCTGCGTCGGCGTATCCCAAGCTGAAAAATTTGGTCGAGGGAACGAAGATAATCTACGGTTACGTCTATTTTTTCTATAAAAACGGCAGGGTAGACAGCCGTTCGGTCTATATAAACCCGGCGGATTGCAGGTATAAAAAGAGATTACTCGAAGGCTATAAGAGCGATACAAATCTTCAGCGGGTTGTGTCATACGATAACGGCATTCTTTTGTATTGAACGCGTACCGAGAATGATTTTCTGAATCTTTCGGGGCTTGAGGGTCGGTCTCTGACGCTGGTACTGTTCGACCATCTGGATCTGTCCTCCCTGTATGCTCCCGGCGTCGATCTGAAGCTGATGCTGACCGACGGCGCCTATGTTACCTTCCGCCACAGCACCCGGTATAAGAACAAGACCGCCTACTGTCCCCAAAACGGTGTAACCGGCGCGGTCATCAATCTGGCGCAGTCGGAGGGAAGCTTGAGCGGCTGCGGCACCTTTGAGCTGCTTGGAAACGGAAAGCTCGGTATCTTAACAAAGAATTCCCCCAAGAAAACCAGCCCCGACTATGCCATCGTGGCGAAAAACACATTGGAGAGACATATCCCCGTCAATATTGCCTGAAAGCTGCCGATATATACCCGGCAATTCAATTGATACGACAGATATTAGTCAGGTTCAGCGGATATTGTCCGGAATAATTTTGAAAGAGGAGAGGATTTCGTATAAAAGGAATATTTTGTCTGTTTTGTACAGTAATATTACTTAGCTGTTCTTTATGCGGATGCGCGGTATTGCCCGAAAAAAACCCCTCACACCCTGATGAAAACCGTATTTCCGGCAGCAGCTCCGTCAAGCAGCCGAATAACACAAAGGCAGATGAAACTGCTTTAACGGCGCTGCGGCAGAAGATAAATTATCATAGCAAGGGCGCGGGCGTCGCTTTTATCGGCTATGTGGACAGCGAGAGCTCCGAGGCCGATCTGCGCGCCTATTATGCAAGCAGCGAAACGGGAAAGGCCTATCCCAACTTAGGGTATGCACCGCTTTACATGGCGGAGGGACAGGAGTTGTATGCAATTATACCGCCGAATGACAAGGGAACGATAACAGTGTACCCATCCAAGATAACCGAAGACGGCGAGTATGCAGATGATAAGAGTAACCCGCTCTGTATAGGGAAACCCGGCGAGGTTCTTTTGCTGCGATGCAACCTCAGCGAAATATACTCCAACGTGTTGATTGCCGTTACCGACGGCGGCGGAGCCGTTTTGTTCCGTCCGTCTGTCTCCTTAAAGGACGGTCATCTGGCAAACGATTTACCGGTGTACGATTTCTCAATATACGAGGAAACACCCGATGAGCGTTCGGTTCAAATTGCAACAGAAATTCTTCTTGAAACCGATGAGGTAAAGAATGCTGTCAAAAGCGGAATGAAAATTATGTATACCGGAAATACGCAGATGATCGAAGGTCGAACCTGTCTGCTGTTCGCTCTCGGAACCGATAGAGAGGATCAGTTTGTAAGAGAGCGCTATTACGGCGTATGCGACAATCTTATCTATGTCTACGACGCAGTGAGCGATACATGGGCGGTTCTCGGTAGGAAGTAAGATAACAGGAGGAAAAAATGCGCAATTCAAAACGAAGTGGCAGCTTTTTTCCTTGTTTATTCATTAATATGCTAATGAATATTGAAGGACTGCTGCCGGCTGTGATTTTATTGGTTTTGCATTTTTGGCTGAAAATATCGGTGTGGTGGTCGGTCGGAGCATTTATCGCATGGGTTTTGTATTTAATTATGTGGATGGCCTTTATCGGCTGGGCAGGTAAATGCGGCTCGTCGCGCGATTTGCCGAAAGAAAACAAAAATCCTTATTCCGTAGGGAATAAGGAAAATAAACAGTGATCTGCCGGCTTCGGTCGGGGAGTATATAGATCATTCTTACAGAAAAGGAGCAATTATTATGGGACTTATTAAAGCAGGTATCGGCGCGTTGGGGGGCACCCTTGCCGATCAATGGAAGGAATTCTTCTACTGTGAGTCTATGCCTAAGGAGGTACTTGTTACGAAGGGCCAAAAACGGGTTAGCGGCCGTTCCTCCAATACAAAGGGCAATGATAATATCATTTCCAACGGCTCGGGTATAGCCGTGGCCGACGGGCAGTGCATGATCATTGTTGAACAAGGGAAGGTAGTAGAGGTTTGCGCCGAGCCGGGCGAGTTTACATACGATACTTCAACCGAACCCTCTATTTTCTCGGGAAGTTTGGGTGATAGCATAAAGCAAACCTTTAAGACTATCGGTAAACGCTTCACTTACGGAGGAGATACTGGTAAGGATCAGCGTGTTTACTATTTCAACACCAAGGAGCTTATTGATAATAAATTCGGCACTCCTAATCCCATTCCTTTCCGTGTGGTTGATTCTAAAATCGGTCTGGATTTAGATGTATCGGTGCGCTGCTCAGGCGTTTATTCCTATAAAATCGCAGACCCGCTGCTGTTTTACACCAATGTCTGCGGCAATGTTGAGCAGGAGTATTCCCGCGAGGAGCTGGACAGTCAGCTGAAAACCGAATTTGTCAGCGCTTTGCAGCCGGCATTTGGACGGCTTTCCGATTTGGAGCTTCGACCCAATCAGATTGTAACGCACAATACCGACCTTGAAAATGCCATGAATACGGCGCTTTCGGAAAAATGGGGAGAGCTGCGCGGTTTAAAGGTTGTCAGCATCGCTCTGGGTTCGGTTACGCTGCCGGACGAGGATGCGGAAATGATTAAGCAGGCTCAGCGCACGGCTATTATGCGGGACCCGACTATGGCGGCGGCAACACTTGTGGGTGCACAGGCAGACGCTATGAAGGCGGCGGCTTCCAACGAAGCAGGCGCAATGACCGGCTTTATGGGCATGGGTATGGCAATGAATGCAGGCGGAGGAATGAATGCGCAAAATCTGTTTGCTATGGGTCAGCAGCAACAGCAGGCACAGCAGCAAGCTCCTGCAACACCCGCAGCACCTGCGGCTGACGGTTGGAAATGCGCATGCGGAGCTACGGTCAGCGGCAATTTCTGCCCGAACTGCGGCGCAAAAAAGCCTCAGCCACAGCCTGCGGCAGGTGCTTGGAAATGCAAATGCGGCGCCATGGCTACAGGAAAATTCTGTCCCGAGTGCGGTTCTCAGAAGCCGGCTGACGAGGATGGCTGGACTTGTTCGTGCGGTGCTTTGAATAAGGGTAAATTCTGCCAGAGCTGCGGCGCAAAAAAGCCAGAGGGTGCACCGCTTTACCGCTGCGATAAGTGCGGCTGGGAGCCGGAGGATCCGGCCAACCCGCCTAAGTTCTGTCCCGAATGCGGAGATATATTTGACGATAACGATAAAAAATAAAACTGCCGCTTTGAGGGGAACCGTTTTAACGGAAAAGTTATTTTGGTTAGGTATGAACGGCTTAAGCAAAAAAGCCGTTCATACCGCCGAAAGGTTTTTGCGCAGCAGGATAAGTTTCCCTGCCGGCGAAACGACAAAGAATTTCTCGTATGATTTGTTAAGGAGTGGTTTTATATTTGCCTGCAAAAGGAGATCCTGTTATGAGTAAAAGAAATAAAGACATTAAAATGACCATATTTATCATGGTCGCTGGCATCGGCTTGATAGTTGCGGGTGTAATCGGAATTGTTACAAGCAGAATCGACAGCAGGGAATATAAAAACTCAACCGATATACAAAAAATTTCCGCCGTTATAGTTGACTTTTCAACCAACGACAGTAAGGATGATTCCGGCGATGTTAAATATACAACATATAAATTTAAAGTTTCATATGTTATTGACGGAAAAACCTATAAGGGAAAATATGAAGAACGTGTTTGGTCAAGCAGCTACGCAAGAAAATATACCTATGATAAATTGAGAAAAGGCGACACAATAGATGTCGAGGTTTATAAAACCTCAAAAGGCAATTACAAGCTTGCTCCTGAGGGAAATCCCGTTGATTTTCTGCTTTATTGCGCGGCAATTCCCGTTGGCATATTTTTTGTTGTTATAATGATAATTGACATTAAAAAACATGGCAGTAAAACGAAAAATGAAAACGAAATAATCGACGGGCAGTAAATCAGAGGTATTTTAATGGATTTATCAGTATCGCTGTTTATTGCGGCTTCCTTTGCTATATTATGTACATTCTATATCGGTAAAAGAATACTTACAATAGATTTTTCGGAATACTGTTCCAAAAATTCTAAAAAAGCAAAACTTAAAAGATTGCTTGCGAAAAAGGACTCTCCCCTTTCGGATTCAAAAATCCGTAGGGATATGAGAAAGGCCTTTGAGGGAATTTTGATTCCGCTGGGGAATGCGGATCAAGACCTTCTTCCGGCAAGAATGGATATGGCATTCCGAAATAAAATTGTCAGTCAAATCAACAAACTTAATAGGAATAAGCTTTGCCGCAAAGTTTACATTACGGATGTTGTTCCCGTTCCTAAAAATGGCTTTGAATCATGGAACGATGACGGCAGAGAATGGCGGGAGTCGGTTTTAAAGTGCAGCACGCTTGAGCGTTTTGAGTCAACCGTAGACAACAAGGTTCGGTATGAGATATACCGTAAAAATTCGTATCTCAGAATACTTCAGTCAAGACACGTCCGCAGCACCGACCGAAAAGAAAAAAAGAAAAGCTATTATTCCGATATGTTAAGAATCACATGTCCGTCCTGCGGTGCAAGAGTCAAGCTTGACAGTCAGCAGGTTACCTGTGAATACTGCGGCGCTGTTATTAAAAGCGAGTTTTACGATTGGCAGACCGAATCATTTGAGATTTATGAATCTATTAGTACAAACCTGAAAAGATTTTTACAGCTTCTTGTGTCCGGCTCCATACTTTTCTTATGTGTCTTTCTGTGCTTATATTTAATCGAGGACACCGAGATTTCTCTCGCTGCTGGTGTTGGTGCGGCGGTTCTGGCTTTTGGAGGAATCATCACACCGATCATCTGCGGGAAAATCAAGCAAGAAAGGCTTGCCGGAAAAATCGCAAGATATTCCGAAAATTATCTCAGAGCCTGCTTAAACGAATATTTTTGGGAAAATGAAAGCGACGAAGATCTGCTTGACTTCAGCGTTGGTACGATCAAGCTATTAAAAGTTGCCCACACGGAAGAAACAACAACCGTTACGGCTGACATTTTCGGAACAAAAACCTTTCTTCCCGAAAATCAAAAACCGTATACAGAAAATTTTAAAAAGAGATTGATTATGCAAAGGGCAAGATATCCCGAAAAGCGAAAAGCGGACGGCGAGTTCTTTACCGAAAAGGATTGCCCGTCCTGCGGCGCCAATTTTATGCCTGATGAAAACCACTGCTGTTCGTTCTGTGGGTACGGCTTACAGGTCAACAATGCAAAATGGATCGTACAAAGAAATAAAACATAAACGGGGGATCACATTATGGGACTGTTTGACAAAAAATACTGTGACATCTGCGGTGAGAAAATCGGACTTCTCGGAAACCGCAAGCTGGAGGACGGGAATCTCTGTAAGGATTGCGCAAGAAAGCTCTCGCCGTTTTTCAGCGAACGGCGGAACTCGACCGTGGAGGACATCAAGCGCCAGCTCGCCTACCGTGCGGAAAACGAAAAGAAGCTTGCTGATTTTTCCCCGTCGATCACCTTTGACGGGAGCAAAAAGGTACACATCGATCCTATAGGAGAGCGGTTCATCGTTACCGGGGCCTCCAACTGGCGCAGCAGCAACCCCGACCTCATTGCGTTTTCCCAGGTGCTGGGGGTGAACACGGATATCCGGGAGAATAAGGAGGAGATCTTTTACGAGGACTCCGAGGGAAATAAGAAGAGCTATGTACCGCCCCGCTATGCCTGCGACTATGAGTTTCATGTAACGCTCCGAGTGGATTCCCCGTGGTTTGACGAGATCGAGCTGGAGCTGAGCGACGGTAACCGCCCCGACAGTCCCTATACTGACCTGTACCGTCAATATGAGCAGAGGATGCACGAGCTTGCGGATATTTTGATGCGCCGGGATAACAGAAACCGGGTTTGGGACGGCGGCGGCACGATGAATCGGGTGGATAACGAGGACTTCCGCCCGGAAAGGCCCTCCCCCACGCCTAATGCAATGGGCGGTGAGACATGGGTATGCCCGTCCTGCGGCGCACAAAACAGCGGAAAATTCTGCGCAAACTGCGGCGCTGTAAAACCCGTAGCGTGTTCCTGTTGTTCCAATTGCGGGTGGAGACCTGCAAATGGGCAGAGCTTGCCGAAATTCTGCCCGGAGTGCGGCAGACCGCTTCAATAAAACAATGAAGCACACCGTATGTAAGGTTGTAACTGTTGTGTTTGCTCTCTTGCCGGTTTTCGGGATTTTCGGCTGTGGTGAAAGTAAAAAATACACTTCCGATGATGTTGTCTTAATCAATACCGCTTATTACGGCACGGAAAGGAACCCCGTGTATTCCTTCGCCCTGAAAAAGGAAAAAAACGGCTGGTTATTTTCTGCAGACTGTCTTGTGGGGAGTTTGAAGGATCATTACACCTCGTTCGGTTCCTTCCCGATAACGGCAGAGGATGCGGAGGCTTTCTTTCACATTATCTGTGAGGACGGCGAAATAGAAAAGCTTTACAAGCATCGTAATCCGATACGGATTTTTAGAAGCTCTGATGCACCGGCGCGCAGCTCCGGAATGACCTTCTCTGACGGAAACACGATAGAGAAGGAAACAATGGTCGGTGACAGGGCGCTTAACTATCTCTATGCGCTTGCCGACAGGTATTATGAGGCGGCTGAAAGTTCAGCAGATACTCCGACAGATACAGCAGCGAACTGAGCATCTTCTTGCCAAGGCAAGAAAACTAAAAAAAACAAACCGACGATGTCGGAAAAAGGAGAAGAATTATGGCTAATCAATGTGCTATCTGTGGTGCGGATATCAATCTGATCCAAACCCAAAAGCTGTCGGACGGCAACTGTATATGCCGCAAGAATTGCAGAAAAAAGGGCTTCAAGTTATATGATTATGTGCATAGCAATCTTTCGGGTGTCCAGGCGCATCTTGCACAGGTGGAGCGCGGCACCAAGCTGTGGGAGCACTATTTTATTCCGCGGGAGAAAACAAAGGATAAGAGCAAAAAACTGAAGCGCTTCGGCACCTATCTCTATGTGGCGGAGGATATCGGTCTGATGGCGTATATCCAGAACGATTACAAGTTTATGATGTTTGGCAAGACCACCCGCGCCTGCGTGTACCGCATTGCCGACCTGCGCAGCTATAAGTATGAGGAGCAGCTTGTTAAAAACGGTGATAAGACCGAGAAGAAGCCCTTTGTAAGGCTCAGCTTTACCAATACGCAGGGTCTTTACGAGTTTGTTCTCCCTATGAATAATTTTAAGGATTTCGAAAAGCTTAAAAAATACTTCGACACGCTGTTCGGCATACAGAATACACTCGGCAACGCCTCAAATGTTTGGAAGCAGCAGATGACTGCGGTTAAGGATATAGCGTCAGGGTTTTCTGCCGCGGTAAAGGGAGAAGCCGATGCCGGGGACAAGGCGGCGCAGGCGATCGACTCCCTGGATGCCGCAATCTACGGCGACCGCACCGAGTGGATCCAGAAAGCAGATGCGGCCCTTGCGGCGTTTAATGGTTGAAATTATTTAAGAGAGGAGATTTTTTCATGCAAACCTTGCAGGAATATAAATGCCCCTGCTGCGGCGGCGCGATAGCCTTTGACAGCACGCTCCAGAAGATGAAGTGCCCTTTTTGCGACACGGAGTTTGAAATGGAGGCGCTGGCAAGCTACGACGCAGAGCTGCAGAGCGAAAAATCCGACGATATGGAATGGGAAACCGCTGCCGGAGGAGACTGGCAGGAGGGAGAAACCGATGGCCTGCGCTCCTATGTGTGCAAGTCCTGCGGAGGCGAGATTGTCGGTGACGCCAACCTGGCAGCTACAGCTTGTCCTTTTTGCGGCAATCCCGTGGTAATGATGGGCCAGTTCTCAGGCGCTCTCAAGCCGGATCTTGTCATTCCGTTCAAGCTGGATAAAAAGGCGGCAAAGGCGGGGCTGATGAAGCATCTGACCGGTAAGCGGCTTCTGCCTAAGATTTTCAAGGATCAGAACCACATCGATGAGATCAAGGGAATTTATGTTCCCTTCTGGCTTTTCGATACCGATGTGGATGCGCAGATTCGCTATCGCGCCACCCGGGTGCGTACCTGGAGTGACAAAGACTACAATTATACGGAAACAAGCTATTATATGGCGCATCGCGGCGGCAGCATCGGCTTTGAGCATGTCCCGGTGGACGGTTCGTCAAAAATGGCAGATGACCTGATGGAATCTATTGAACCATACGATTTTTCCGAGGCGGTGGACTTTCAGACAGCGTATCTTGCAGGGTATCTGGCGGATAAATACGATGTAACTGCCGAGGCGAGTATTGACCGTGCCAACAAGCGCGTCAAGCGCTCCACCGAGGAAACCTTTGCCGGAACGGTGCAGGGGTATACCACGGTCACGCCGGAAAACAGCAGTGTGCAGTTCCGCGGCGGCAAGGCACGTTATGCGCTGTATCCCGTGTGGTTGCTCAACACAACGTGGAACGGAAACAAATACACCTTTGCCATGAACGGGCAGACCGGGAAATTCGTCGGTGATCTGCCGGTGGATAAAGCTGCGGCGACGCGCTGGACATTTTTGCTGGCGGCAATATACAGTGTCGCTGCCTATGGCGTAGCTTGGCTCTTGCACCTGATTGGGCTATTTTAAGGAGGAAACAGAATGAAAAAGAAAATATGTGCAGTTTTGTTTGCTCTTGTGCTCTGTCTGTGTGTGGCAGTTCCTGCCTTTGCCGAGGGCGCCAACGGTTTTGCGGGTGATAAGGATCGGATCATAGATGATGCCAATCTGTTGTCCGACAGCGATGAGACGGCGCTGCGGGAAAAACTCAAGGAGATCCGTGTGCGGCAAAAGATGGATATTGTTATTGTGACAGCGAAAACGCTGAACGGAGCTGCACCCGCCGACTATGCCGATGATACCTACGATTATAACGGCTACGGTTACGGAAACAACAAGGACGGGTTGCTTTTGCTCATTAGCATGGAGGACCGTGACTGGTACATATCCACCACCGGCTACGGCATCACGGCATTCACCGATGCGGGGATTCAGTATATCGGTGATAAGATAAAGGAACATCTGTCGGATGGCGACTATGCTGCCGCTTTTAACTCCTTTGCCGAGCTTTGCGACGATTTTATTACAAAGGCAAGAACAGGAAAGCCTTACGATTCCGGCAATATGCCTAAAGAGCCTATGAAACCAGGCTGGATACTGGTGGCGATTGTAGCCGGATTTGTACTATCTTTCATTACAGTAGGCACAATGAAAGGCAAGCTTAAAACAGTACGGTTTCAGCCGGCGGCGAACAGTTATATGAAAGCGGGTAGCATGAACATCACCGAGAGCCGCGATCTGTTCCTGTATAACACAGTCACACGCACTGCGAAACCGAAAGACAACGATTCAGGCGGAGGGAGCAGCACGCACACCTCTTCTTCCGGCTCGACCCATGGTGGCGGAGGAGGCAAATTCTAATGCCAGCTTCGCCCGCAAAAAAAGCAGCAATAAAAAAATATATAAAGGAGAGATGACCCATGAGTATCTTTGACAAACTGAAAAGCACAGCCCAGCAGGCGGTGAGCACCACCGCACGATCCATCGGCAACAAGCGAGAGACCTTCACCTTCTCGTCGCTGCCGGAAAGCCTTGCCGAAATGCAGGCGCTACCCGAGGCAAGTCTCGATACGCCGTTCAAAACGGCAGCACTTACGGTTCTTGCCCTCTGTGCATACGCGGCGGATAAGAACATCGGTGCCGAGATGCTGAATTGGCTGCGGGGACCCCGTCCGCTGAACGGACAGGAAATTTCCTTCCTTAATGACCGTTTCCGCGACGGTAAGACCTATCTGCCTTTCACTTATTTTTCCGGTTCCACACCGGAAAACAACTACACCCCTACGGAGCCGTATACAGTTGTCATTGAAAGCAATCACGTGTCCGGCGAGGAGCAGGGCTATATGAAGCTGTTTATTCCCTGTGGCGGTGCGGATGACCCCCGTCCTATCAAGATGCGGCAGCGCGGCAGCGATGGCAAGTGGTTCCTATGGGAGCAGTATCTGCTGACCGGTGTTCGTACGCCGAAATCTGCCGATCCGTGGGCTTAAGCGGAAAAATTACATTCTGAAAACTCATAAAGGTGTATCTGATTACATCAAAAAACGGTTAATCAGCCGTTTTTAATATAAAACATTTTGGAGGTTTTAACAATGGAAACAACAAAAACTAAAGGCACAGGATTCTTGAAGGTAACAGGCATTTTGATGATCATCGGCGGAGCAATTTCGATCATCATGGGTATCGTTGCGGCACTTGGCGTCGCTGCCCTTGTGTATATTAGTGACGGAACCGTTTCATCGGCGTTGCTTTATACATCCGTTATATTGATGATTGTCAGTGCGGTTGCAGAATTGGTTGCCGGAATTATCGGTGTAGCCAACTGCAAGAAGCCGGAAAAAGCAGGAAGTTGCATTGTGTGGGGTATTATTGTAGCAGTACTTAGCGTTGCGGGCACCATACTGAGCTCTGTTGGCGGGGGTTCATTTAGTGCATTTTCTTTGATTCTTGGTCTTGTTCTGCCGGTTCTTTACATTATTGGTGCTGTGTTCAACAAGAAAGAACATATCTCATAAAGCATTTATACCCGGGAATCCGGTTTGTCGGATTGGCATATTTCAAAACATACCAAATCAGGGCAAGGAGGAAATAAGATGGATATTCGCGGGATTTGGAAAGTAAAAGAAATCCGTGTACCCACACCGGACGGCGAGAAGGTTTTTACACCCGATAACCCGCCGGCGGATGAGAGGTTTGAGGGCAGCGCCGAATTGATGCAGTACCGGACGGAGTTTGCCGAGGACGGTGTACTCAACACACTCATGTTTGTGCCGGATGAAATGCGCGAAGAGGCTGCCAAGCACGGGGCGGTTGTCCGCGAGGACGGATATGCCCCCGTTGAAAGCACCACGTGGAAGGAAGCGGACGGCAAATTCTATTACGACACGAAAATTGAGGGTGAGGTTTTCGGGGAGAAGGTTGACTCTTTCGCAGAGATTCCGGTTACCGAGGACGGTTGTTTGCTGTATGGACACGGAATGATTATTCTGGAAAGAATCTGACCCGACTATTTACAACGGTGAAGGTGATACAATGAATGTTAATAATCCATATAACCTCAACCTGGAATCGACAGAAACGCAGCCGGTAAGCGAAAATCGAGCCGATGAATCGGTTTTGAAAGAAACTTTCAAGGAATTTTTCGGAGGATTGAACTATTTCTTTGCCGCAAAACAGGCCGATTTTACCCTTGAGGATGTGATTGTGCATATTGGCGTTGATCCTTCGGAGTATCGCTATGATGCTGAGCGGGAGGCGCAGATTTATTCATGGTATGCAGCAAAAAGTAAAGCAAGAGTGCTGCATGTTTGGTTTAAGAACGGCAAGCTCTACGCTTGCGGCGCATACAATCTCGGTTTCCCTAAAATGTCATAGTCTAAGCGGGAGAGGCTTGCTGCGGCAAGCCTCTTTCCGAAAGGCACTGAATTTGATTCGGCGCCTTTCGGAAAGGAAAAACAAATGAAAAAGCTACTTTTATGTTTTATCTTAGTGTTCATCTTTTTAATATCCATTTCCGCTTGTGCTTCAAAATATAATAACGGTAGTAATAATTGCAGTAATAATTATTGCGGAGGAGATCCTATGGATTTCAAAAGCTTTAAGCTGGTGCAAACCGATATGACGGCACAACGCCGTGTTTATGAGGGATATAAAACTGAGAACGGCGTTCACTTAGAGTATTACATAAGCACGAATGAGTGGGACGATACAATTTCGGGTTATGCAGAATGCCGTGATACCATCCGCAAAATTGACGGAGACGAAAAGCTTTTTCAAAAGCTTAGTGAATTATTTGGTAATTGCAGAATAGAAAAATGGACGGACTTTCACGGTTTCAATTCTCAGGTGCTTGACGGTACCGGTATGAGCTTTAAAGCTGTATTGGCGGACGGTACAGAGGTGAATGCCAACGGAACCAACAATTTCCCGGAAAATTTTTCGGCATTTACTCAAGAGCTTCGTAAGCTAATAACAACAGAAAAAATAAACTCAGAAAAATTTACCGACGGAACCTATGAGGTTACACTTCCGGAAAGCTGGGTTGGTACAGTTTCGGCAGAGTTTTCGGAAGGCTGTGTGTCATTTTTTGTTGATAAAACCAATGGCAGTGTACTGCACTTTTTTATAATTGATAATGATACATACGGCTATTCATCGGACGCCTATAAGGGCAGAATAGAAGTCGGGCGGCTTATTTCGGACGAAGATGTCAGATTTATTACGGCACGCGACAATTATTCAATAGCTTCTTATGCGGAAAATGTTTCCGAGAAAGCTATTGCAATTTTGAAAAATTATGAAAACGATAAGATTGCCATAATGGAAAGCCTTTGCGGTGTAAATGGGTATGAGTTTTATCCTGAGGACGGAACAGTCCTATACTACGCAAGTGCGAGGAAAATGGCAGATAAAGCGAGAAACCTTTGGCTGAGCTTGAATTTTGCAGGTGAGTATCCGGGCAGCGCGAAGCCTCTACGGCTAAAGCGGAAGAATTATGTGCCTATGTTTCCTCCGTATGATTATATAAACACGATTGAAGGTGTACGCAAAAAATTCCTAAAGGTTTTTTCGAAGGAATTTACCGATAAAACGTTGAACCGTGCTCTTGCCGATAAAGAACTGATTGAATATAAGGGCGATGTCTATGTAGCTTGTAAGAGGCGCAAGGGCGAAGCCTTTTACAACAGCTGTGTGGACAGCGTCCGGGATGAAGGCAACGGAAAATTTGCAGTTGTGATTGCTGTGAAAATGCCGCCAAACGGCAGCAAGCTCTATGTTGACCTGCCGGCAGAGAAAAACGCTGCGGGAGAGTTTGTGTTTTCAGACTATCCCTATTGGGAAAAAAGGGAATGATCTTTCCTTTTTGAACTGGAACATACTGAGATCTTTTCTCGGCAGATGGGAAAATTGCCGAATCATCTGATTGGAAACGGCCTTTTTGATATGGATTTGTCAGATTTCAAGGGGCTATTGGAATTCGGAGAAAAATAAAAAAATTCACAGGAGGAGTTATGAAAAGGCTTGTTTTTGCGATTATGCTGGTGTTAGCAATTGTGGGATCTGCCACCGTAACGGTTAGTGCAGCGGGTTCGAGACCGACACAGCCCGTGATCGTAGCGGAAATGCCGGATTGTTATATGCCTATTGGCAGTGGCGGTATTACCTTGTTCACAAATGTCAGTGTGCCCGACGGCGGTACGATGAAATATCAGTGGTATGTCACGGATAAAGAAACCATGGCAATGATTCGTGCCATTGACTACGCAGAGTCAGACAGCTATCGGGTGCCGGAGGAATTGGGAGTGAAATGGTACTGTTATGCTGCTTGGAATGTGGTCGGAGGTTTAAAGAGTGAGCCAATATACAGCCGCCTAATCCGTGTGGAATTTTATGAAAACCGTTCCGCGCACACCCACAGCTTCGGCGAGTGGATGGTGACCACAAAGCCAACCTGTACGAAGGCAGGCATTAAGACACGGGAATGTGATTGCGGTGTTACCGAACGGGCTGAAGTTCCTGCTGCCGGGCATAATTGGGATGCGGGAATAATAACCCGGGAACCTTCTCCCAAAGCCGATGGCGAAAAGACCTATAGCTGCCTTGTCTGTAAGGCAACTAAGACAGAGCCGGTAAAATACAGCGAGAGTCTTGAAAGCGACGTTGATGAAAAAAGCAGCGTTGAGCCAGATAAAGACAGGAGCACCGATCTAAAAGAAAATAGCGAAAACAGCACAGAACAAACTTCTCCTGCGGAGAGCAATAAGTTTTCTTTTCCGTGGTGGATCGTTGCCGTTATTGCCGCGGTGGTGATTGGCGGGGGTATTTTGGCAATTGTTTTAATTCGAAAAGGCAGTGATAAATGATGAAAAAGATCGTTCTGGACATTCAGAGCAATATCCATGCGCACACCATGGAGTGAATGCTGATGCAGAAGCTGGGCGATTGCCAGGTTGTGTTCTCCGAGTCGCCGGATTCCACCGCCGAGTGGTGCAAAACGCATCGGCCGGATGTGCTTTTAATGGAGGTCAAAATGTTTTCGCCCTGGATGTTCTCCGAGCGTATGGCGATCCGTGATTAGGTTAAACGCAGCACGGAAAACTGTGGAATCGTTCTTTTTGTGGATGACGAAAGCAACAAAAACCTTTCCGAGGAAGTACAGCAGGCAAAGCGCGAGGGTCTTATCGACGCTTTCTTGTTCGACTCGGTTTCCGAGAACTACTTTGCTTCGGTGATCGACAGCGTTTAAATCAGGCAACGGCAAAACGCAATAAGCGGAAAAGACAAAGGCAACCGAGTTCTGTTTGGGTCAACTCGGTTGCCTTAATTTAATCATATAAGTTTATCATAAATAGTTGGTGGGAATAACACGGTCGTTGGAATATCCAGGCGCTTTTCTTTTTGTCATAGTTCCGCTAATGGCTGGACGGACAAGAGCGGCTTTCATCTTACCACACATACCCATTGATATTTTGCAATTTGTGTGGTATGCTTGTGCTACAATAGGGACAAAAATGTTTCTACATGGTGTTGCAAGTAATTCAATAAATTTTATATAGACCGAACTCCTTGATTGTTATATAATAAAATCAAAGAAAGGAGTGTTCAGAATGGTAAATGAAATTTTAGGTGCTAATATAAGAAAATACCGTCTTGCGTTGAACTGGACACAAGAAAAAATGGCAGACATTTTATGCGTTTCTCATCAAGTGATTAGCAAGTGGGAAAATGGTATTGCAGCCCCGGATATTGCAATTCTGTGTTCTTTGACAAGAATTTTTAATGTCTCATTAGATGATTTGTGTGGTATTTCTCCGGAACAGATCAATGATTTTATAGAAGAAATCGAGAGTATAATTCAAAAAGAAAATACCTCATATCCATCTTTGCATACAAAATGGGACGAAATAGAAAAACAATTGATACATCATCCAACAAATGATAAACTCTTATTTGTTACATTAAAATTTCTTCGTACTATGCACGACAAAATTGAGACAGATGCTCAAAAAGAAATGGTTAATGAAGAAATTCTTAAAGTCAGCGAAAGGTTATTGGATTTCTCTAGAAATGATTCATACCGTAGTTATGCAAATTATAACCTTGCAGTTTACTATTCAGAGCAAGTGAATCTAAGACGCAACAATGAACAGGATATAAAAAACGCAGAAAAATCAAAAATGTATGCAGATTTAGTTCTGTACAAAGATATGCATAAAAGTTTTTATCTTACATTTGGCGCTACGACATTGCAAGAAGATTTGATAGCAAAAGAAAAAACGCTTATTGAAATGATTAATGCAACTAAGAGAGCTTGTAAAAATTTAATAGGATGTTATAAGCACAATACTTGTTTAGAGTGTAATGAGTTGTTAAATGAAATAGAGGTGTTTTCAAGCAAGTTATCATCACACTGTAAATACTTTGAAAAGGCAAGGCAGGAATAACCATCATACTTTTGGCAGTTTTACTGCTTAAAAACAAAGTTTCTAACAGTATTCTCTTTGGTATGATTTTCAATGTGTCGGTATGATTTTTGTCATACCATCAAAATAGAGTTATCTC